>Ga0156641_1136_pt3 | contig 18169 bp, 14 predicted proteins | sample RifOxyC3_FD_110715 | JGI IMG/M metagenome (GOLD analysis project Ga0156641, IMG submission 110715) | Lentisphaerae bacterium RIFOXYC12_FULL_60_16 | reverse complement strand
TCACGGCTACGCCACAAGAGAGAGTGACCTCTCACATAACGGCCAGAGGATGCCAACACCATCCTGTAGGTCAGTCATTCAGGGATGCGCCCCTCCACCCTCCACACCGGTAAATTACCTTGCCAGCAGAACGTACAGACACTAGTAGTATCCCCGCAACAAAAGAAAATGGTTCGCCCAACCAAGGAGTCTTATGGCCAATCGTCATTTCTCCATGATCGAGTATTTCAACCACATCGCCGCCAATCACACCCCCGAATTGTCGTTCCGCGGACGCACCTCCGCAGACTGGAAGCGTTGGAACCGCACGGCGTATGCGCGCCTGCTTGACCTGCTCGGATCCTTCCCCAAACCCGCACCCCTGCGCGCCGAAGTCGTTGCCCAGGTGGAGGAACACGGCGTCATCAAGGAACGCGTGGTGTTTGATTCCGAACGGTTCATGTCGGTCCCCTGCATCGTCTGCCGACCCAAGGGCCTCAAGCGCAACCGGAAAACACCGGCCATCGTCTGCAGTCACGGGCATGGCGCCCACGGCAAGAATCCCGTGGCTGGCATCAACGGGGGCGCTGAGATCCAGGCCAACATCGGTGCCAACCGCTACAATTACGGCGAACTGATGGCCCAACAGGGATTCGTGACCATCTGCCCCGACCTCCGCGTATTCGGCGAACGCGGCGACGGCGACAACCCCTACCCCGGCCGCGACAAGTGCAACGTGCATTTCATCCGCGGCGCCATCTTCGGCATCTACACGCTCACGTTGAACATCTTCGACCTGACCCGCTGCGTCGATTACCTGCAAACCCGCGCCGAGGTCGATCCCGACCGCATCGGACTGATGGGCCTGTCCCAGGGAGGCACCATGGCAACCTTCACGGGCGCCGTGGAAAAACGCTTCAAGGCCGTGGACATCATCTGCTACGTGAACCCGTGGAAAGGCTTCGGAGTACGCGACGCCAACTTCTGCGGATCCCAGATCGTTCCGAACGTCCACCGCTATTTCGACGTTCACGATGTCGCCGGCCTGATCGCCCCCCGCGCCCTGCTGCTGGAATACGGCATGTGGGACGAGTGCTTCCCGATCGACGATTGCGTCCAGAGCATCAAGCCGCTCAAACGCATCTTCAAGGCCGCCGGTGCCGACGACAAACTGGACGTCGAAATTCATCCCAGCCCGCATGCATTCGGCGGCAACCGGGCGTACACGTTCTTCAAGAAACACCTTTAAGCTGAACGGATACTCACATGGCCTTCCCTTCCGACTACGCCCTTCAACTGTTCGACCGCTCCCCCCGCCGACTGCGCTGGACGCCGGAACGCCATGCACAGATCGAGTCCTGGTCGGCCGAGGTACGCCAACGCCTGGCGGATCTGCTTAAGCTGGACATCACCCCCCCACCCGTCCCCCCGGTCCGCATCCTGGAACAGGAAACCCTGCCGGACGGCATCGTCCGGGAAAAGCTCGTACTGGACTTGCCCCTGCCCGGCGGCGAAGTGCCCGCCTACCTGCTCCGTCCTGCCCGGCCAATCAAACCGGCGGCCGGCATCCTCTGCCTGCACGGGCATGGGGGCTACTTTGCCGGCAAGGACATGGTGGCCGGCATCACGAAGAACACCCACCCGATCGCCGTGGAATGCGCCGAGGCGCTCAACTACGGCTACGGCATCCAACTGGCCCGCGAAGGATTTGTCACACTCTGCCCCGACGCCTTCAATTTCGGGGAACGCATGCCGGAAAGCCAACGCTGGCCGGAAACCGACATCTGCGGGCGCTGGAACACCCTGTTGACGATCTTCGGCTACCATTCCATGGGATTGACCCTCACCGGGAACTTCGCCGCCATCAGCTACCTCCTGTCCCGACCGGAAGTCACCCTCCCAACCGCCGGTTGTGTGGGCTTGTCGTTCGGCGGTGTTCAAACCATGCTCACATCCATCCTGGACCATCGGATCGGCGCGTCGGTCATCAGCGGGGCGTTGTTCTCCCTGCGTGGGGAATCCCTGGAGGAGAATCTCCCCTCCTGCGCCGCCCAAAGCATTCCCGGCATGCTGGACTGGTTTGATTTCCCGGATCTGGCAGCTTCACTGGTTCCCCGCCCTGCGCTCTACGAACTGATGAAACGGGATGGTTGCTTCAAGTTCGAACAATCCCACCCGCTGTACGAAACCCTGGCCGGCATCTACGCCAAACGCAACGCATCCGACCGGATCGCCCTGGATGTGGCGGATACGGACCACCGCTATATCGGCCGGCTGGTCCCCGACTTTTTCAGACAACATCTCACCGCATCCAACAAAGGAAAACCCGCATGAAATACCGTTCACTCGGACGCACCGGCTGGCAGGTTTCGGAAATCAGCCTCGGTGGACTGTTCGTCGGCAAGGAAAGCTCCGATACCGGTATCCAAACCATCCGCCGCGCCCTGGAACTCGGCGTCAACCTGTTCGACACTGCCCCCAGTTACTTCGGCGGTAAGGCCCAGGAAATACTCGGTGAAGCACTCAACGGCGTGAAGCAACCCCATTACGTCTCCACCAAGGTCGGCCCCTGCCCGATCTTCCCTGAACCGAAATACGACCACGACAGCATCATGCAGCAGGTGGAATACAACCTGAAGGCGCTTAAACGGGACAAAATCGACCTGTTGCACATCCATGACCCAGACCGCTACGGCGACAAGGGTAATCCCGGGAATTATCATGCGGTGTTCGGCAAGAACATGGCACTGGCAACGCTCCAGAAACTCAAGGCACAGGGCGTCATCCGCTCCATCGGAATCGGAAGCCTCTGGCTGGACTTCCAGGCGCACTGTATCGACACGGGCGAATTCGACGTGATTCTCACGTTTAACCGGTACGGGTTGATCTGGCGTGACGCCCAGTTCCAGTCGTTCCCCTTCTGCCGCCGCCACAATGTCGGCGTCATGCAGGGAACACCCCTGCACCAGGGCGTGCTGGCCGTACCACGCCCGGAATGGGTGACCACCCCCCCGGACTGGATGACCGTGACCGAACACGACCGGTACCGCCGCCTGCTGGACATTCAGAAATCATGCGGTATCCCGCTGCCGGAACTCGCCTTGCGCTTCATCCTGCAGAACCCGACCATCAGCGCCACCATTCCCGGCGCAGGCAACCTGACGGAACTGGCCGCCAATGTGGCCTGTTCCGAAAAGGGGCCCCTGCCACCCGATGTGGCAACCCAAATCGAATCCCTCGGCATCCTGCACGAGGATCCACGACGCTATTACTAATACTTGAAAGGACCAAGAACATGCGCATGAAAGCCATAGCAGCAACCGCGGTTGGCAAACTCGGAATGATCGAACTCGACGCCCCGAAACCCGGGGAGTTCGATTGCCTCGTCAAACTGGAAGCCTGTGCCATCTGCAATTCGACGGACCACAAGCTGATGATGCACCAATTCTATCCGGGACCCTTCCCAACCGTGCTCGGCCACGAATCCGTCAGCCGGGTGGTCGAAGCCGGATCCAAGGTCCGCAACTTCAAGGTGGGCGACCGCGTGTTCCGTCAACGGCTTACCGACGCCCAGGTGCCCGGCGGATGCAGTCGTTGGGGCGGTTTCTCCGAATATGGAATCATCACCGATGAATGGGCCAAACAGGACAAGGCTTACGGTCCCGAGTCCCTCCCGCATGACCAGCAAAAGCTGTTGATCGATGCGACCCCCGCCCAGGCAACCGCCATGATCACCCTGATGGAAACCCTGGATTGTGCGGCCAACAATTGCGGCATTGCCGCCGGCCAATCCGTGGCCATCGTCGGCTCCGGCCCGGTCGGCCAGGCATTCGCGATGTTTGCCCGCTGTCTGGGAGCCAAGACCGTCATGGCGTTCGGCCGCCGGCCGGATCCCGCCGTCCGGTTCAAGAAGGTATCCCGCGTCGACGCCTACATTGCCGGCAAACCCGGCGCCGACGTTCAGGCCATCATCCAGCGCGGCGGTTTTGACAAGGTTATTGAGGCGGTAGGGTCGGCGGAAGCGCTTCGCACATCCCTCGAACTGGCGGGTACCAAAGGCCAGGTGTTTGTTTACGGCGTGGCGCCGGATTCCAATCCCTACGGCAAGGACGATCTCGCGCGACCCAACGTCAAGCGCGTGGGCGCACGGGAGGGACGCGTTCAGGCCCAGCTCGTTGATTATGTCAAGGCCGGCAAGGTCCGGCTTGATGACTGGGTCAGCCACCAGTTCCCGTTTAACCGTTTCCAGGAGGCGTTCGACCTGGTATTCAACCAGCATGCCTTGAAAGCGGTCCTGCTACCGGATGCATAAGGCCACCATGAGAACAAAGATCCGCACAAACACACCGCGCACCATTCCCCCGCCCGTCATCAATCTTGCCGCACGACCTTTCCAGGGAATCATGCGCCGCATTCCGGACGGGAAGCCAGGCGTTCGAACGCGCTATCGGCTGGCATACGAAAAATCCGTCATCCGGGTCCGGGTCGAAGCGGAAGACCCGTGCATGCTGGACCTCATTGCCACCGTCTCCGATCCCGGAACCGACCACGTACTCTACGAAGAGGATTGCATCCAGTTGGCACTTTGCACGGGGGCATCCGCACAGCCGGAAGGCATGCTGCTGCTCAACGCGCGCGGGTCCCGAACCGGCTCAGGATCCGGGATGCAATGGGCCTGCCGCGCATCGTCCAGCGCCCATGGCTGGACACTCGAAGTGGACATCCCGCTTTCAGCTTCAACCGGTTGTCTGGGTCTCTCCCTCCACCGTTTTTTCCGCGGCGTAAAAGGCGAGATCCAGGGGATTGGATCCAACCTTCCCCATCCGCAGATTGCATCACGCTTCCCGTGTCTGGTACTCAAGACCGGAAGGCGTGCACGGCAGTCCGCCGATGCATGGCGAAAGGCCGTCACCGCCCACGAACAGGCAACGGAAAACGCGATTGTGGAATCGGTCAGTGCCCGGCTCAAAAAGGCGGACCAACCCGGCGTGCCGGACAATTTCACCACCCTGTCCCGCACACTGGCCGAACGACGGTTCGCACGCGAAATAAACCCGAATGAATCATTCCTCTGCTGGAATGAAGCGCATTTTCAACATGCGGTGATCAACCTGTGGGATATTACCGGGGACCGCTCCTGGCTGGAGCTGCTGATTCCCCGGATACAGGCCGTTTGGACTTTGACCGGCGAAGCGCGCGGTGCTAAAGACGCCATGTGGGGCAAACCAACTCCAACCTGGTACAACGACACCGAGACCGGGGCGGCCTGCACGCTGGTGTCAGGCGCCATACTCTGGCCGATCACACGTTGGATGCGGACCGTACTCGAAATCCCCGCCTTGTCCGATCTGGCCCCCACGGCCCGGAAATGGATCGAACCGGCCTGTCGGGTTCTCGACTTCCACGATCCGGAGTGGATCGATCTGCCGGACGGGTCCGGGATGCATCTCGAACCCTACAACAAGGGGCCCCAACGGGTCTATCCGCGCGGCGGCAGCCGGATCAACCCGCTGAACCGGGAATTCTTCCTGACGTTGCCGATGATTCACATGGCGGCCCTTACCGGCAACGCCGAATACCGGCGCAAAGTCACGGCCAATGCGCGGTATTTTGTCAGCACCAGCGACATCTCCAGCCGGAGATTCGAATGGGAATACCTGGTCGGAGCCTGCCCGGCGGACGGCGAAGATCTTTCGCACGGTGCCTGCCAGGTGGCGTTTGCCGAACAATGCAGGATGGACGGCATCGTGTTGACCACCACCCATCTGAAGAAAATGGCCAACTCGCTGGCTGAACTGGTTTTCCGGCACGGCGATGTGCCTGCCGAAACTGTCCGGGGATATTATCCGGGATTGCGGGTCGCGGTCGGCGCCTGGAGCAGGCTTGCACGGTTCCGGCCCGAAGTGCTTCCGAAAGTCCGCCGGATTCTTAAAACCGCACTGGTTGAGCAAGACAAGCTTTTCGACGGCAGCGAAGGTTGGGGTATCCGCCTGTTGACCGACACCGTCCGTGCTGAACAATACCTGCAAGGCAAAACCCCATGTACCGCATAATCGATGTTCACACATCGTTCGGTAAACGGGTGGATAATGATCCCCGTTTCACGGCGGCAACCCTGGGCATGGAACTTGACCGGCACCGCATTGCGGCGGCCCTGACCTTCTCCCAGCAGGGAATCGCCTATGATCCAAGGGCCGGCAACAACGAAACCATCGCCCTAACAAGTCGTGATCCCCGTTTCGTTCCCCTCGCTGTCATCAACCTGCGCGATCATCCTGGTTGGGAACAGGAACTCAACCGGACGATCACCGCCGGCATCCGGGGACTCCGGATGTGCCCCGGCGCACACAACTACCCGCTCGAAAGCGCCACCTTCCAACGATTGGTTGCCCTTCTCGGCCGCATCCAGATCCCGCTCCTGATCAGTTCACTGGACTGCATGACCGGCTGGGAACTGCCTGAACGGGCCGCCCGTCTGACCGCCGATGCGGGATTCCCCCTGATCCTGCTCGACACCTATTACGGCAACATGTCGGAAGTCATGGAAGTCATGCGCCGTTATCCGCACGTCTACGCTGAAACCGACGGACTCGCCACCGTGGATGCCGTGGGCATCATGGCGGAAACCGTCGGCGCCGACCACCTGCTTTACGGATCGGCCGCACCAATCCATCCGATGCAAAAATCGCTCAACCAGGTGTTGGAAACTTCCCTGTCCGACAAGCAGAAGGCGGCCATCCTCGGCGGTAATGCGATGCGCCTGTTCGGCATCCGCGAATCAAACCTCCAAGGCCGTCCTTTTCTGGAATCACTGGAACCCGTCCATTTCAACCAGCCCGTCATCGATGTGCATTCACACCTGGGTTACTGGCATCTGCCCTGCCGGGACGAGGATTATGATCCTGTCCCCATGCTGGAACGAATGCGCCGCCTGGGCATCACGCACAGCATGGTGTCATCCTACGAGAGCATGCGATACGACATCGCCGCCGGCAACCGCAAGGTCATGGACGCCATCCATGGTCATCCCGAACTGCACGGGTACGTGGAAATCGACCCCTGGCATCTCGATTTATCCTGTGCCGAGATGGACCGGTATTATGATCGACCCAACGTGGCGGGATGCGAGATGGAACTGACGCACATCCCCTGCCCCACCGGCAGTCCGCAGGTCCGCGCCCTCATGCGGGAAGTGGCGCGTCGCGGCAAACCGATCCTGTTCATGGCGGCCTCCGCGAACGATGCCGCCATCGAGCGGGAACTGGCACTCGAACATCCGAACCTGTCGATTATCCATGCCCACGGGGCATCACCCGACTGGTGCCGGACCGTCAAGGATGCGCCGAATCTATACGTGGAATATTGCTATAGCCGGCCCTCGCACCACAACCTGCGTGAGGCCATCGACATCCTGGGACCCGCTCGCGTGGTGTTCGGTTCCGATCAGACCCTGCTGAGCCCCTTCGGACAAGTGGGCTTGTACCGGGACGCCATCCAGACAGACGCCGAGGCCGTTCCCATCCTCAACGGGAACGCCCGCCGTATTTTCGGGTTATAAACCGAATGGTTCTGCGAGTCGGAATGTTGAGTCGCAGGCGTCTCTATTGTCTGATTATCGGACTTTAGAAGGTGGACGCCGTTGTCCCTAACGGCGTCAGATCAAGGGGAGATCACGTTAGGGACAACGCGGTCCACCAAGAGAACAGGGCCACCCTTCGACAGAGGGACAAGGGGGCGCTGCCGTGGTCTACTCGATGCCCTGCTGCTTCAACTGGACCAGACCGTCATCGAGACAGGATTCCACGCCGGTGCGCAACCGGGCGGGAAACCCGTATTCATAGAAGCTGTCCGCCTCGTAGCCGCCTTCCTTCAACATCCGGCTGTTGGGCAGGTAAAGCCCTGTCCCGTTCGAATATGCCAACGGGAAGGTGACGCCCTTCGCAAAGGCCTTCACGATCTGCAGGCCAAGTTCACCCACCAATTCACCTTCAATGGCCACCAGACGGATTCCCTCCGCCAGTTGAATGCCCTGCGCCAGGATTTGCGCCTTGTCCGGAAGTGCATTCCAGCGATTCAGCAGTTCCAACTGGCCCCGGGCAACTTTCGCCCGCAAACCGTTATCGGCCCGCACATGTTCCGATAAAGCTTCCCGATCCGGAACCGATTCCAGGGGCCAGGCCATCTCCGTCATGGCCACCCGCAGTTGAGGCCGGTATTCAGTCAATCCATTCCGGATGATCTGCCAGACGGCATCCGCCACCTCGCGCCCCGCCTTGGCCACATCCTCCCAGGTCCCGCTTCGCCAGGCGACATCCACCTCGTCCCGGCCATTGGCCACACTGGACGGCTTGGCATCTCCGCCGGCACCTTGCAGGAAGAGACTGCACGCCTGTCCCAACTGCTTGTCCAGCTCCGCGCAGGCTACCCCGGGATAATCCGCCGAGATTTCATACCCGCCAATCGATGACGGATGACATGAAACCGAAAACAAACAACATTCCGGTTTGCGGTCGGCGCCCATCAACAACGTAACGGGCAGGTGTTCACACACACACCCTTCGGGATACGGCCGCCATTCCACACCCCCTTTGCCGTCCGGTTTGCGCCGGCTGACCGGCACGCGGGTCAGGGTGGTCCCGGCCCACAAGGTCACATGCCGGGCACGGCCCATGGCCTCGCGCGCCGCCGCGATGAACGCATCCTCAACCCGATCAAGATACGCGTAATCCGGCGCCTGGAAGGCGTTATGGCCCCACCGGTCCACACAGGGCCCGACATGCGTATGCGAGGTGTTGATCAGGATCGAGCGCGGGGATAGGTCCAGTTCCCGACCCACGGCTCCCTTAAGGCGGTCCGCATGTTCCCGCGCAAAAAACAACAGGTCAAAACCCGCGATCAGGGAACGGACCCCGTTCTGCTCGATGTAAAGGACCCGCACAAACAGGTCATCGTGTATACCCTGCACACCCTTTTGCTCATCGCGTCCGCCGAACCCGGACATCCGGGTGCCCAACGGCGGGGTAATACATGCCTTGGCATATCCTGCTTTCATAACTTACCTGTCATCCCTTCATCACGGGACCTTGACACGGTCCTTCATCTTGCGGGCGGGATTCCCGGCCATCACGGCATCCGGCTCAACATCCCTGACCACCACCGCGCCCATCCCGATCAGGCAATTGCGGCCCAGTTTCAGGAATTGGCGCACCGTACAACCCTGTCCCAGGTAGACATAATCACCCACGGTTACCACGCCGGCCAGCAACACACCGCTGGCGCACACCACGTGATCACCCGTCACGTCATCATGGTTGATCGTGCTTTGTGACAGGGAAAAGAAACGGAAGCCGAGCCGGGCCCGGGCCCCGACAAAACATCCCGGATACAGGACTGTTCCGGGCCCAAGCTGTGCACTCGTATGCACAAAACAGGAAGGATCCACCAGCGTGGTCCAGCGGCTTGCATCCACCTGGATGTCACGCGGGAATTCATTATCAGCCACCACCCGTGCCCCCGGATACGCATCCAGGCAATCCAGGTGCCCCAGCACCGGACGCCCGAAAAATTCCCCGGACGGTTGCGCCTTGGGATGCGCCACATGCCCCAGCAGACGCCAGGTTGGCGATTGACAGTTGATCCGGTCCACGATGTCCGCCATTTCAGCGGCATGGATTCCGGTGCCCAGAATAATCAAGTCCTGCATAACGACCTCACTTTACGGGAACAACATGCATCATAACCTTGCCCAGCGCCTCGGGCTCAACCGCACCGCGAACCGTCAGCACCTTACCAATCAGCGGGACCATTGCCGCATGCAAGGACATGCCGTTCCTCCCGTCCAGGCGGTTGGATTACCGCGGTACCTGGTCGGCCTGCTCGGCCACCTTGCGGAAGGCGTTGGCATATTCCCGGATGATCGCGGGTTTGTCATGCTTGAACCAGGGTATGCTGTAACAGCTGTTGCCGGTGTTCTCCACCACGGGTAGCGAACCCGTACCCTGGCGCACATCCCGCTGGCCGAAGGAAATCATCGTGGGTTTGCCCATGTTGAAGATATCAGCCTCATGGAAGACGGGGTGAAGGTGAAGGGCGAAGTTCGCTCCAGGATGGGTGGGCACGCCCTCGGCACGAACCGCCTCGCAGAACTTCGCGCAGGACAATCCGCCAAGTTCCTCGGGACGATACAAACCGTGGGCCGCATACCAGCCCCCCATCGTGGAACCGCTGTCCTTTGCCGGCCGGTGCGCCCGAAGGCCGGGCACACCTTCCAGCAAGTCCCAGAACCGGTTCATGGCCGCCTGGATCTCGGCAATGCGCGCCTCGTAATACTTGAGCTGGACCCGCCCCATGGCGGAACAGGTCTGGTTCATCCGGTGCTTGAAACCGCCCAGGGGAATCCCGGCATACTTATTCAGGTCCACATTCAGGATGCTCTTGTCTACGGGGTTGTACAGGCTGGCGGCGCCGGTCCGTTCATAATGCCCATAGGCAACGCAACGTTCAAAGAGTTGGCGTTCATTGGTCACCATCATACCGGCCTCACCGATGGCAAAGCTCTTGCCTGCCATCATGCTCATCGCGCCGATGTCGCCGATGGTCCCGCATTTTCGCCCCTTGTACAACGACCCCTGGGCATGGGAGACATCCTCAATCACCTTGACGTTGTGCTTGCGGGCAATGGCCATGATCGGGTCCATGTCGCAGGGATAGCCCGTGTAGTGAACGACCATGATGGCCTTGGTGCGCGGCCCGATCCGGTGCTCGATATCCTTGGGATCGATACACAGCGAATGCGCCTCGATATCGGCAAAATTGACAGCGGCACCCAATGACAAGGCGGCCGTGCAACTGGCCCAATAGGTCATGCCGGGGCAGATGAGTTCGTCACCCGCGCCGAGTCCGCACGCCCACATCGCCGCGCGCAGGCTTTCCGTGCCGTTGCAATACCCCAGGGCAAACGACATGCCCATCCACTGGGCAAACTCGGCCTCGAACTGCTTGGTGATGTCGGTACCGCTCATGGCCCCGCGCCGCAACACGTCCAGTACCGCCTGCTCGTCTTCCCTGGTAACAATCGGCCAGCGGAACATTTTGCCCGGATCCTTGGTCACGGTCTTGGGTCCACCGAGAATCGCCAGTTTGCCTTTCACTGCACGGGTCATGTCAGGAACTCCTTCTTTACCTTTGGGTTTCAAGCCAACAGGCCTTAGGTGTAACGTGATTCCAGAATACCTGCCAGCGAAATCAACCGCATGTTTTGGCGGATCCGTGTTCCTAATCCGTTAATTTCCCTCTTTGCGATTGCCTTCCTCCCTCTCGCCCCATAAGATTAACCGTTTGAAAGTATGAATCGTTCATCGTCAACAGTTCCTGTGGACCCCCATGCGTCGGAACGTTTCTTCCGGCCGGTGGATTGGGCGGCATTCTGGACGGCCCTGGCCCTCTCCTTTGCCGTTTACGCCTATACCCTGGCGCCGACGGTCTCCCTCGAGGATTCGGGTGAACTCGCCGTGGCCTCCGATTACCTCGGGGTCCCCCATCCGCCCGGATATCCCATCTGGACGATGTTAACCTGGTTCTTCACGAAAATCTTCGCGTTTGTCACCTTCCGCGGTCAGCCAAATCCTGCCTGGAGCGTCGGGTTGTTTTCAGCAATCTGCGGCGCCCTGGCAGCCGGTTTCACAGCCCTGCTGATCAGCCGCTCCGGATTTCAACTGCTCCAGCAATCACGGGACGTGGCACACAAGAAGGCCCATGAAGCAGAAGACCTGATTTGCTGGGTGTCCGGCGTCTCCTGCAGCCTGTTATTCGCCTTCTCCCCGGTGATGTGGTCCCAGTCGGTCATCGTCGAAGTTTACAGCCTGAACGCCCTGTTCCTGGTGCTGGTCTTCCTCCTCTCCTACTGGTGGATGTGTCGCCCCAGCGACCACCTGCTGTACCTGACGGCCTTCATCTTCGGACTCGGCCTGACCAATTACCAGGTGCTCCTGCTGGCCGCCCTGCCGCTGGTCATCATCATCCTGCTCCGGGACACCGAACTGTTTCGGGATTTCGTGATCCTCGGTATTCCCTTCCTGGCCGTTCTGCTGCTGATCAAGTTTGGCCAGCTCGAAGGAATTGTCCACCCGCTTCATCCCTCCGGCTTCATCTACCTGGCCCTGAATATCGGTGGGCTGGTGCTGGGTTATTTCCTCCTTCCCAGGGGCCGGACCGTTGCCCTGACCTTCCTGCTGGTGGAGGCCGGCCTGGCCTTCTACGCCTACATGCCCATTGTTTCCGACCTCCTGAACCCCCCGATGAACTGGGGTTATCCCCGCACCTGGGAAGGTTTCAAGCACGCGGTCTCACGCGGCCAGTATGAAAAAATAATCCCCACCGACGTGTTCAGCCGGATCTTTATCGACCAGGTCGGCTCCTACCTGACCGATCTCCGGGCCCAGTTCACCCTGCCGGTTACCCTGCTCGGGTTCCTGCCGTTCACTGTCTGGACCTTCCGGGCCGGCAAGACACGTTTCAACGCCCTAGTGGCAGCCCTGCCACTGTGCATCGTCGCCGTCGCCGTCGTCACCCTGGAGGAAATGTTCTTCCCGGGCGGCATCCCGGTGGTCACCCGCCTGTACAAGAGCCTGATCGCGCTGGTCATCGTGCTGCTGGGAGTCGGGGCGCTGCTGGTCATCCTCCAACAGGCAGGAAACCTGCTGGACCGGCTCCGGAACAAGGTGCCATCCACCTTCAGCGAACGGGCCGTAATCCTCCTCGTCTTTGTCGGCGTCGCGTTGCTCGGCTTGATCTACGAATTCAAACTCGGCAAGAACCTGCTGGCAATCCTGTCCGACAAGCAGGCAGCCGCCGGCGCCATGGCATCCGCCCAGTTCATCCAATCGTTGGGTATTCTCCTGCTCATGATCCTCCCGCCCCTGGTCATCATCGCCATGGTCTGGTTGATGAGCCGCCCTAAGGAATTCGAATTCCGCATCTCCATGGATTTCGTGTCGGAACGATGGGTGATCGCCACGCTGGCCGGCTTTTTCGCCATGAGCCTGGTACTCATCGCCCTGGCCAGCCCCAAGGGCGACATCCAGGACAACTTCATCCAGCGTGTCAAATTCATCTCCTCCCACGCCCTGTTCGCCTTTTGGATCGGGTACGGCCTTGTATACGGGCTGTCCTTCGTCGACACCCTGTTCAAGGGCAACCAATTCATGCGGATCGCCAGCCTCACGGTGGCATTTGCCCTGCCCCTGATCCCGATTCACCACAACTACCACAACCGCGAACTGATCCGCGTGTCAGGCGGCGCGGAACAGAACAACCACGACTTCGGGTGGCAGTTCGGCAATTACCAGCTGCGCGGGGCAGACGCCATCTTCGAGGAACTCGACCCGGAAGAGGAGCCCATCCCCAACCCGGAGTTCCCCCGCGAAATGGGCACCAACGCCGTCTTCTTCGGCGGTACCGATCCGGGACGGTTTGTCCCCACCTACATGATCTACTCCGCCCGTGTCCGCGAGGACGTGTTCCTGATCACTCAGAACGCCCTGGCCGACAACACCTACATGAGCGTCATGCGCGACCTGTACGGCGATAAGATCTGGATACCCGCCCAGCCGGACAGCGCCAAGGCATTTCAGATCTACGTCGAAGAAGTGCGTTCCGGCAAGCGTCAGGCCAATGCCGACCTCAAGATTGAAGGCGGCCGGGTCCAGGTCAGCGGGGCGCTGGGTGTGATGGAGATCAACGGCGTCCTCTGCGAAATGATCTTCAACCACAACAAGTTCAAGCACGACTTCTTCGTGGAGGAAAGCTACGTCATCCGCTGGATGTATCCCTACCTTGAACCCCACGGCCTGATCATGAAGATCAACCGCGAACCCTTCCAATTCACCCAGGAGATGGCGAACAACGACCGCGATTTCTGGGACTGGTACACCCGCCGCCTGACGGCCGACGAACGGTTCCAGCGCGACGTGGTGGCCCGTAAATCCTTCTCCAAACTGCGCAGCGCCCTCGGCGGACTGTACACCTTCCGGAACCGGCTGGACGACGCCGAACAGGCCTTTATTGAAGCCCGATTGCTCTACCCGTTGAGTCCTGAAGCCAACTTTCGCATGGTGCAGGAGGTTTACCTCCGACAGGGCCGGCTGGATCAGGCCGAACGACTGATGAAAGAGTTCGGCGAACAGGATCCCGCCAACGTCAAGATCTTCGAGTTTCTCGGCCAGTTACAGGGCTTCCGCCGGATGGACGAACGCATGCGCGAACTCGAAGCATTGATCCCGGGCAACAAACTCGACATCAACGGAGCCGTCGAACTCGCCGAAATCTACCTGCAAGCCGGACAGGCCCAGCGATTCCAGGAAATCGCCATGAACGTCATGGGCGATACCAACCTGCCGAGCGTCTACCATTTCCGCATGGCGCAATTGCTGGACCGGGCCGGCCAGATGGCCTCCGCCGTCCAGGCACTCGACGCCTGCATCGATCGCATACCACCCGACGCCCCCCATGAGATCTTCATCGACATGGCCCGGATATACGCGAAGGCCCAACGCTATGACCGCATGGCGATCGCCCTCAAACAGTACCTGCGACGCGTCCCGACCGACTGGAAGGCCTGGATGGATCTGTCTGCCATCCAATTGGCGTCCCAACAAACGGCGGAAGCCTCACGATCCCTGGAACAGGCCATCCGTTGCGGAGGACAGGAAGCCATGAACGTCATCTATTCCGACGGCCGGTTTGCCCCCATCCGTGACGCGGCAGCTTCCCGCTCCCAGAACCTCTTCGGCCTGCCCTTGCGGTAAACGGGATGGAACCTCAACGGTTCAGTCCATGGCCCAACTCATGCTGGAGCACGGCCAACCCGTACAGCGCGGCCGTTTCAACCCGCAACACCCGGCTCCCGAAAGTCACCGGTTGCCCGCCTGCCTGGCGGGCTCCTGCATATTCCTCCGGCGTCAAGTCACCCTCCGGTCCCACCAGCAGGGCCACCCGTCCAGGACGACCGGCGCACGCTGCCACCGCATCCCGTACCGTCCGGGCATCGGGTTCCAACGACGCCACGAGAAACAGGTCGATCGATCGGACATCCTCCAGCGCGGCACGAAAAGGGACAAGCGGTCGAACGTCGGTCTCCCAGGCCGAACCACACTGCCGGACGGCCGCGGACGCCACCCGTTGCCAGCGTTCCCGTTTCGCCGCTGCATCCGTCGGCCGCACAATGCCCCGGGCACAAATTATCGGACGGATCACCCGCGCCCCGAGCTCGACCGCCTTCTCGACGATCCAATCCATCCGCGACCCCTTGGGGATGGCTTGCAGGAGCATCAGTTCCAGCGCCGGTTCATGGCGTTCCGGCAGGGCTTCAATCGGCTTGAACCGGATGGATAAACCCTGCCTGCCTGAAACCTCCGAACCGGCTGGTTCGGCATGGACCAGCTCGGCCAGCACTTCCCGCCCAAGGCCATCAAACAACACCACCCGGTCGCCGGGTTTAAGGCGAAGCACGTTGATGAGATGATGCGCCTGCTCCGCGGTTGGATGAATGCCGGCTTCCTGCCATCGATCCGGCGGCACATGACACCGTTGCATGGAACCTCACTCCGAACGGGAACCGAACCGCTCCTTCATGGTCCGGCGCCGTTCAAAGAACTCGTCGGCACGCTGGTAGAAATGGGCCATTCCGGGCTGGTTGTCGTCCGTACGTTGATCCGCCAGTTCTTTGAGCGCCTTCTTCTGGCGGGCGCTCAGATGGACCGGCACTTCAGGCGTCAGTCGCACGTGCAGATCCCCGTGCTCATACCCTTCCACGCTGGCCATGCCCTTCCCTTTCAGGCGAAACACCTTGCCGGCCTCGGTCCCGGGCGCAACCTTGAGCTGGGCATACCCGTCCAGCGTGGGAACCCTTACATCGCCCCCGAGTGCCAGGATATCAAACGGCACCGGCAATTCGCAGGCAATATCCTCCCCGTGACGCTCGAACAATTCGTGTGCCTTGACGTGCAGCACCACATACAGGTCGCCCGCAGGCCCCCCGCGCAGTCCACCTTCGCCCTTGCCGGAAACCCGCAACCGGGAACCGGTATCCACCCCGGGCGGAATCCGCAGGGTCATCCGTTTCCGGTCCTTGGTGCGGCCGGCTCCGCGGCAGGTTGGACAGGGCTTGGTGATCACGGTTCCCGCACCGCCGCAAATCGGGCAGGTCTGCCGCATCTGTATGAACCCGGCTCCGGAAATAACCTCACCGTGCCCGCCACAATGCTTACAGGTTTCGGCCCGGCTTCCCGGCGCCACCCCCGAGCCCTTGCAATCGGCACACTCCACACTGATCGGGAGGGTGATTTCACGTTCCGAACCATAGGCAGCTTCCTCGAACTCGATTTCCAGGTCAAACCGCAGATCGGCGCCCTTCTGGGGCCCTGACCGGCGCGATCCTCCCCGCCGCCGTCCACCGCCGCCAAACAAATCCTCGAAAAATCCGCCGCCACCACCGCCACCGCCAAACAGGTTTCCCAGGATGTCCTGCAGATCGTCGACATGGGTGAAATCGCGGGAGAAATCAAAACCTCCGGGGCCGAACGTCGACCGCATGCCGTCGTGGCCATATTGATCGTACTGGTGCCGCTTGTTCTCGTCGCTGAGCACCTCGTACGCTTCGGAAATGGCCTTGAATTTATGCTCGGCCTCCGCATTGCCGGGATTCTTGTCCGGATGCCACTGCATGGCCAGCTTCCGGTAGGTCTTCTTGATCTCGTCCGCGGTTGCAGTCCGGCTCACGCCCAGGAGTTCGTAATAATCCTTCTTGTCCGCCACGGCTAAGCGTCCTTCCCTGAATCATCCGCCGGAACGGGGGCACCCCCACCCGACACCACCACCTGCGCCGGCCTCAGCAACCGGTCCTTGATCCGGTATCCCCGCCTGAACAACTGGATAATACCGTTCGCGGAAACCGTGTCCGACGGCAGGCAGGAAATCGCCTCATGCTGGTTCGGATCAAATTCGCCTTCATCCGGGGTCATGGCCTCAAGGCCAAACCGGTTGACGGTTGCCAGTAATTCATCAACCACCAGCTTGAAACCCGCCACCACCGGCTGTTCCAAAGCCTGGGAATCCGCTGCCTGGAGTGCCAGGTAGGCGTTGTCGAGAACCGGTAGCAGGGCACGCATGAAATCCTCATTGGCCAGCGCCTGGAATTCACCCTGGTCGCGGAGCACCCGCTTGCGGTAATTGTCGAAATCCGCCTGTAACCGGAGCAGCCGGTCCTGGAGCCCCTGGTTCTGCAGTTTCAGTTCCGCAATCGGTGCCGGGTCCGGCAGGCCGGATTCCGGCACGGGAATATCATCCACCGGTACCGATGGAGCCGCCACGGGTTCCCCGACGGGAACCGACGCAGCAGATTCATCCGGCCTGGCTGACGCCGGATCCGCCTCCGGATGCGGTTTATGTTCCTTCGCGTGCTTCATGCCCGGTTATCCTGACCCTTCCCTGTCCACCAACCGCCTGCTACCCGTTGGTCCGCTGGAACTCCTTCATGAACGCCACCAGGGCATCCACGCCGGCCACCGGAAATGCATTGTAGATCGAGGCGCGCAACCCGCCGACAGACCGGTGCCCCTTCAACCCGCTTAGCCCCTGCTTCTCGGATTCCTTGGCAAATTTGCCTTCGAGTTCTTCGCTGGGCAGACGCCAGGTCACATTCATGTCGGACCGGAATTCCTTGACGGCCGTACCACGGTAGTAACCACCGCTGGCATCAATCGCCTGGTAGAGCGTGGCGGCCTTTTGAACATTCTGCCGGTGCAGGTTCTGCAGCCCCATCTTGAGAATCCACCGGGTGACCAGCGCCAGGATATAGATGCCGAAACAGGGCGGCGTGTTGTACAGGGAGTTGTTCTCGATGTGTGTCCGGTACTGCATCATGGTCGGAATGGTCTGCGGCGCCCGTTCCGCCAGGTCCTTGCGCATCACCACCACGGCAAATCCCGACGGTCCCAGGTTCTTCTGGGCACCGGCATAGATCAACCCGAACTGCGAGGCATCGAACGGACGCGACAGGATGTCCGACGACATGTCCGCCACCAGGGTCGCTTCCGTCTTCGGAAACGACTTCCACTGAGCTCCGGAAATCGTCTCGTTCGACGTGATGTGCACATAGGCGGCGCCGGACGACAACTTGAGTTCAGCGGAACGG
>Ga0156641_1063_pt1 | contig 18233 bp, 8 predicted proteins | sample RifOxyC3_FD_110715 | JGI IMG/M metagenome (GOLD analysis project Ga0156641, IMG submission 110715) | Lentisphaerae bacterium RIFOXYC12_FULL_60_16 | reverse complement strand
GGGCCACAATTCCGGTCCATCGAATGCCGCGACGGCCACGTTCATCTGACCACCAGTCCCATACAAATGGCCTGGCTGGTCGGTCCCGCCTGGTGCGGCCGGCGGATTGGAACCATGACGGAACGCCCCCTGGACGAAGTGGATTTCAAGCTGCCGGACGACTGGCCCTATGCCTATGTGAAAATCGAGGATGCGGCCGGCCGGTGCGCCTGGACCAATCCGCTCTGGTCCGGTTGCTGACCGTTTTATTTCCGACCGGTCTCGTCGGCGTGGTCCGGATCCAGCTGTTCCACACCCCACGCACACAGGAAATGGATGCCCAGCAGGACATCCACATGATCCCGCTGGCCAAGTTCGGCGGCTTCCCACCCGGTACGCAATAAATCCAGGTACCACGCCCCCACGGCAAACCGCTCATCCTGCAACGCCAGGGCTTCCCGCCACGCCTTGACATCCCCACCGAACCCGATTCGCCAGCGCGCCTCCGCCAGACACACGGCCATGTCAAACAGCAACGAGGCGCATTCGGCGTGCGCATGCGCCTCATACAACGACTGGATGCGGCGCGAATCGGCAACCAGACGGGATTCCTGCTGCTGGATGCCGGGCACCTCGCTGTCGATCACCGCGCGCCGGAACCCCCTCAGTATCCGGTGAACCCCGCTTCCGTAGGATTTCTCCTCCTGGGCAAACACCCGGTAGAACCGGCCCTCCCCACCCAGCAGATCCCCCACGGCCACCGCCAGAGACCGCTTGAGCACCCGGTTATGCGTGTTCTTCAAGCGCGGCAGGATTTCATAGATCGCATCCGTTTCACCCAGCCGCGCCAGCGCCTCGCTGAACGAGGAAACCATTTTTGAATCATCGGTCTTGGTCAGCAGATCCATCAGCGGCGAAATGGCGCGCGGATCACCGATCTCCCCCAACGCCCGTGCGCTTTCGCTTCGTGTCTCCCGGTCGGGATCCCTCAACTTGCGCAACAGGGCTTCCACGCTGCCCGGATGCCGCACCTTGCGCAGGGCGCGTGCGATCTGCGGCGCCATGTCGGATTGCGGATCGTCCAGCTTGCGCACGAGTGCGTCGGCCGCCTCTTCCGTGCCGATGCTGCCCAGCGCCTGGGCAGCCTCCTCGCGGACATCGAGGGACGGGTCATCCAGTTTCTCGATCAGGTCCCCCACCGCCATGGCCGACCGTTCCTCGCCAAGGTTCCGCGCCGCCTGCGCCCGCCGGAAACTGGTGACCGCCGTTCCCATCAGGTAGATATTGGTCACCACGCGCAGGGGATTGCCGGTCAACAGGCGCGACATGGCGGCACGGACCGGCGGTTCGTCCTTCCGGCGGGTGATGGACAGGAACAGCGGCAACGCCACCAGGCAGGCAATCAGCACATAGGCGCCGATCAGCACATGGTGGTACAGTAGCGGAACCCCGTTCGGCAGGGTGGCCGGGATCGGGTTGGCACGCAGGTAATCCATCACGCGTCCCGCCACCAGGGCACCCAGGGAGCCGATCACCCCCACCCCGGCCCAGAACTCGGCAATGGCCGTGGTCCGGTACTGCTTCAAGGCCAGGCTGCTGCTCATGTTGAGCTGACAGATACCGATCCCGTTAAAGAACGCTCCCCCAAAAAAGGTGATTCCCAGGAATATCCACATCGCATGCGGCATGGTAAACGCCAGCACCGTCGTCTCCCAGGTTGCCGGCATAGCCTGGATCGCCTGGCGGATCACCGGGCCCAGCAACCATACCGGCTGCGTGAATTCCACCACATTCATCGAATCAGGGCGTACGAAGAACCAGCTGATGGATGTCATCGGGGCCAACAACATCATGATGGCGCCGAACGCCCGGCTTCCGATCCGGTCACAGACATATCCCCAGATGAATCCGAACACGATGGCCCCCAGCGCCGAGGCAATATTCAGCATGGCAATCTGCGTGTAGGTCACATGGAAGTCCTGCCGCAGGCATACGAGACCCATCGCGGTCAGCCCCACGGCAAAGGAAAAAATCCCCATGGACAGGATTAACCGGCGGAAATCCCGGTTCCGAAGCGGTTCAACCAGCGGTTTCCACCACCCGTCCCCGCTCGCGGTATGTCCACTGTAGGGTTCCGGAACCAGCAGATGGATCAGGATATCCGCCATGCCCAGCACCGCGCCGATCGCAAACACCAGCTTGAACCCCGTCCAACTGCCGCTTCCGTGCAATGGGGTCGGAAACCCGTCCAGCAGCAATCCCACCACCAGGGTCGCCAGCAGGAAGGCGGTGGTCGTAATACTCTGGCGGGTTCCCCAGAACCGCCCCCGTTCAGGTTCCGGAACCAGATCCGACATCCACCGGTACCACAAGGCCGACATACCCATGCCCAGCACCGACGCCAGCGCCACAAACCACACCATCCACAAGGCAACCCGGTCCGGTTGATCCGGCCACAAAAACAGGAACAACAACGGCCCGAACCACAGCAGCCGGCTGAACAACATGACACTGGCCCAGAACGGCTTGCGTGACCGCAACCGTTCCGCCACCAGCGCAAAGGGAACCTGGACCAGGAACGCCACCTGCTGGACGGATGCCGCCAACCCGATCAACACCCCGGAAGCGCCCAGGGCTTCCATGAACAGGGTAACCGTCATACCCTGCGTCATGGCCCACCAGCTCATGCCCAGGCATCCGGCCATGATACTGATGCGGATGCCACGCCGGACCCGGCGCTCGGTGATCGGGCGGCCATCCGCGGTCTGCCAGGTAGGAGTCGTATTCATGGGTTTATTTCGTGGCGTCCCGCAGGGATACCGCCGGTGGTTTAACTATTGCCTGAATCGCTACCGCCCATACCCTCACCGCTTGGCGGTGCGGCCCGTGACCCACCCGTGGATGTCCTTGCGGATGGATTTCCAGGCTGCCGGATCGGCCCGATCGTCCAGGAACCGGTCAAACAAGGCCAGGAATCCTTCCCGGAAGGTTTCCACCCCGTTCATGCGTTCCTGGAAACGGCTGACAGGATCCAGGGGTTGTCCTTTCGGAAACTTCAGTCCCCGGAATGCAAACCGATCGGCATCCAGCATGGTCTCCCACTGTTCATTGCCCCGCGCCAGGATAATCCGCGCCGCCGCCAGCTTCTTGCCGCCCAGCAGGGCGGCCTTGGCCTCGTTGCTGACCAGCGGCTGGCCCTTGCGTAACAGGGCCTCATGGGCGCCTTCACCCTCCATCACGAATGTCAACGGTCCCTGCAACACCACGGCAAACGTGCCGCGATCGGTATCCAGCAATCCACCCGACGCCTCGGAATAGAACCACAGCCAGGTAAGGAAGTCCTGCCCGAGATGATCGCCGGCCAGCTCATCCTCCAGTTCCGGCGTGAAGGAGACCGGGTCAAGGTCACGCACGTTGACCTTCTTCCGCTTGAGTGCCGCAGTGGCCGCCGTAAGCGGGATCGGCGCCTCGCCCAGGGTCTCCCGCAAGGCGTTCGACAGGCTCTCGGTCTGCTTGTCGGTAACGGCCCCCGCCAGCAGCAGCTCGGCATTGCCGTCGTAGACCATCGAAATACCGGTCAGGGTCGGCGGCATCTGCGGCAACAGCCGCTCGAGCACTTCCTTGCGGATGGCCAGACGCCGGTCCCGGCGCAGGCCGCTGCCGCCCTGGTCGCGAAGCTCGGACAACTCCTGGATCTGGCATTCTGCACGCAACAGGGCATCGGGAATTTTCCGCTCGGCCTTCATCAGCGTCAGGCGCAGGTACCCGCACAGGAAGGCATTGTCGTCGTCGATCTCCCGGTCCAGCAAATGCCGGCCACTCACCCAACCCCGTACCGCTTCACGGCCCAGGTGATCAAGTGGCGGCGCAGCATGGCGGGAAAACCGCTTGACGCTGTCCTCCGGCATGCCATGCGGCATGTAGAACATCCTGAAACTCAACGATCCGCTTTCGAAACCCATGCGACACCTGTTCCTTCCATCCGGTCCACCAGCCAGGGCGTCACCCCGGTCAAATCCATTATCCGTTCCACCGACGCCCGGTCCACGGGCCGGCCATCCTGTTCCCAGACCAGGGGCACCGGCGCCAGGGTATGCCGGCGCGAAGTCATATCCTCTACATTTCCATGGTCACTGGTCAACAACAGGTATGCACCCGTCCCAACCAACCGCTCACGCAAAACCGTCAGGAAACGATCCAGCAGACCAAGGACCACCCGTGCCTCCGCATACACTCCCGTGTGCCCCGCCCGGTCGGTCTGGAAATACTCGAACAGGGCCAGATGGTGTCGCAACCCGATGGCGGCCAGGTGTTCCGCCGACTGTTCGGGGGTCACCAGCGGACCGGCATAGCCGCGCGGCCGCAAGGCTTCGCGCGTCAGGTCCTGGTATACCGCATCATTCACCGCCAGACGTTCCATCGTCCGTACCGTGCCTTCCACACTCAGGGCCATCACGGTGGTCACCGACTGCCGCCGATGTTCCATGACCGCCCGCACATCATCCAGGTAATACGCATTGGCGAAGGTGACCGTCCGGCCACGATCCGCCAGTTGCCGGAACAAATTGTGTTCCCGTACCAGGTCCCGGAGGGCCGGGCCCGGAAACCCCTCCACATGCCGCCCCACCAACCGGGCGGCATTATGCCCGGTCAGCAACGTGGCCTGCCCCGTGGCACTTTGCGGCAGGCCCGGCACCCCCAGCGTGGCATCCACCCGGACCGCATGCAGCAACATCTCCTCCAGCACCGGACAGACCCCGCTGTGCACCGGGTTGACGGCAGGATCGTCCGACCCCATCCCCACCCCGTCCACAAACACCATGATCACATGTTCTGCCAGCTTCATTGTATGGGTTTCGATTTTACTGGAATCCCTCGAAAATGCAAATTAATGAAGTCCGGATGCACTCATAGTGCGCGGCTACATCGGCAAGGATGTGGCACCGCTCTACGAGCGGTCCCCCCTGACTTTTCACCCGACATGGATCGCCGGTAGAAATCATCCTTGAATCCCGGCCCGGAACCGTAAACCATGCGGGTTGTGCGGGCGCATGGCGCCTGCCTGCAACCGGAGGAAAACATGGAACTTCAGAACTTCGAGAAGAAACGCAAGGCCCTGACCGGATCTTTCCGCACCTTGCTGAAGACGAAACCCGCCCTGCGCAAACAATCCATCAAGCTGTCCTGGAGCAACTGGGGATTCGGCATCGAACCGCTCGAAACCACCGCCCGCCGCCTGAACCGTTACGGGGTGGAATGGATCGAACTGCACGGCAACCGCTACGGCAGCGACCTCGGCTACCGCACCCGCGAGACGTTGAAAACCCTCAAACGCTTCAACCTCCGCGTGGCCGGCGTGTGCGGCATGTTCGGGCCGTCCAACGACCTCTCCAGCAACTCCGGCATCATCCGCCAGAACGCCATCGACTATATCCGCCGGCAACTGGACCTGTGCCACGACACCGGCGGTACCTACCTGCTGGTCGTACCCGGCGCCGTGGGCCGCCCCACCGCCTGCGATTCCAGCGAGTTTGAGCGTTCGGTCGAGACGCTCCGCCTCGTGGCGGACGAATTCATCAAGGCCCGCGTCCGCGGGGCCGTCGAACCGATCCGCTCTGCCGAGGTGTCGTTCGTCCACACCTTTGAGGATGCCCGCCGTTACATCCAGGCGGTCAATCATCCCGGTATCCGGCACATCAACGGCGATGTCTACCACATGCAGGTGGAGGAATCGAACATCGCCGACACCCTGTTCCAGGCCGGCGACCGGGTGATCAATCTCCACCTCGCCGACTCCAACCGCTGCGCCCTGGGGGACGGGTCCCTCGATATCGACGCCATCATCATGGCACTCTACTGCACCGGCTACACGCAGGGTAACCGGTTCGCCACGCCGGAACCGCTGGGCCCGGGAGGCGATCCCTACCCGGCCATGTTCGGGAAACCGTCCGCCGCCCTGCTGGACCAACTGGTGGCCACCTCGGTCAAATACTGGCGCGCCCGGGAAACTGCGGTGAAACAATGCTGAACCCGGCGCCTCGTCGCCCCGGCCGCGTCTGCCTGAACGAGGATAACAACCACTTTTTCTGCTCGCATCCGGAATCGGACATGACCGACGAAGGGGCTGACCGGCTGGTGGATGCCTACGCCCGGAGCAAATCCCTGGGCGCCCTGTTCTTCAACCCCAACGTCAAGCGTGCCCATTTTCCCAGCCGCACCTGGGAAGCCATCCACCACGGTTACGATCCGGATGGCCCGACGGACCAGCCGAGCCTCCGCTGGTTGCCGCCCGAACGCCGCGACTTTTCGCCCGGTTCCGCCCGTTGGTGGCCCCATAATATCTGGCGTCTGGAACAACGCGGCGTCGATCTTTACGGGCGCTGGCTTGCCCGCTCCCGCCACCACGGCATCGAAGGCTGGCTCTCCGTCCGGATGAACGACTGGCACGCCAACGATATCCTCGATGCCTACTGGCACCCGGATTTCTGGCGCGAACATCCCGAATACTGGCGACGACCCTATCGTTACGAGTGGTGGACCGACCGCCAGTACGATTACGCGCAGGAAGCCGTCCGCAACCATCACCTGGCCTTCATCGGCGAACTCTTCGAGCGCTTCGATTGCGACGGGGTCGAACTCGACTGGTGCCGCAACCCCCACGGTTTCCGCCCCGGTTCCGAGCAGGCGGGATTGGCCCTGTTGACCGATTTCATGCAAACCGTCCGCCGGATGGCCGATGCCGCTGCGGCCCGGACCGGTCACCCGGTCCGCGTGGGTATACGGGTCCCCGAAGATCCGCAGACCTGTCGGCGGATGGGATTCGATGTGGTGGCCTGGATCCGCCGGAAACTGGTGGACCACGTGGTGGCCTCGGTGTTCGTCAACGCCCTCTCCATGGATCCGCCGATCGAATCCTGGCTGGACGAAACCCGGCCCGCCGGCATACCGCTCGGTCTGGCTTTCATGACCGGCACCTTCACCCCCTTCCACTCCGCCCCGGGGCGCAAGGGCTGCATGCCGGTCACGCGCGAGATGGTGCGCGGGGCCGCCCTGGCCGCCTATCACCGGGGTGTCGACCGGGTTTACCTGTTCAACTACTGCTATTGGGAAGGCGGGAAAGCCGACCGCACCAGCGAATTGCTTGATTGGATGGATGAACTCGGCGATCCCGCCCGCCTGGCACAACTCCCCCGGCGCCATCCCATCGGCTACCGGGAAGTGGTTGCACCCGGGGAACCGGAGGCATCCCTCCTGCCCCAAAGCTTTCTCAACGGGCCCGGCGCCGCCTCGCGATACGGCCACGGCACGGCAACGTTCTGTCCCGTCATCGGTCCGGCCCCGGCAAACGGGCAAACGGCAACGGTGATCCTCGGATTTGCACGGGATGTCGAACCCCCGGCCAATCCGCCGGACCTGGAGGTCCGGGTGAATGGAATCGTCTGCCCGCCCGCCAACGATTCAGGGTTCCCCCGGGAATTCCCGGAACTCGTGGATAAACGCGGTGTCTTTTCCATTCCGACCGGGGTATTGCACAACGGCCGCAACGCCGTTGAATGTTTCAGCGAGAGCCGGCGCGGCGTCATCGTATGGGCTGAAATCGCCATCACGGGAAAATGACGTGGCTCAACACTGCAAACAATGCCGGATCCGTTGTTCCAGATCCTGTAATTCATACGGCTTGTGTATGAACCCCGACATGGAAGAATCCGGGAACTGACGCACCACCTCCTGCTCGCTGAATCCGCTGGCCACCATCACCTTGATGTCCGGCCGGATCGCCCGCAATTCATGGAAGGTGGCCACGCCATCCTTGCGGGGCATGGTCAAGTCCAGTAATACACAGTCAATGGAATCCGGACAACGGGAGAAACACTCCACCGCCTCCACACCATCGGATGCAACCCGCACCGTGATTCCCAGCCGCTCCAGCATGCGGCGCGCCACGTCCCGCACGCCGGGTTCATCGTCCACCACCAGGACCGTTCCGGACAAGGGTGCGGTGGACACCGGGGCAACCGTATATCCTCGTCCGGCACCGGATTCAGCCACGATCGCCGGTGATGCCGCCACCGGGAACAACACCCGGATGGTCGTGCCTTTCCCGACCACACTGTCCACCATGATGGCCCCGTGATGGCCCCGCACAATCCCCAGCACCGCCGACATGCCCAATCCGCGCCCCTTGAACTTGGTCGTAAAGAACGGATCGAACAACCGATGCAGGGTGGCCGCATCCATCCCGCACCCGGTATCGGCAACTTCCAGGAACACGTAGCGCCCCGGTGCCGGCTTGATGTCCACCCGGCTCCTCGCCAGCAGCGCCGCATCGCACGCCATCACACCCGTGGCCATGATCATCCGTCCGGGTCGGTCGCCGATGGCTTCGGCCGCATTGGTGATCAGGTTCATCACCACCTGCTGGAGCTGGGCGGCATCCGCGTCGATCCCGGGAAGATCGCCGGACAAGTCAAGGCGCATGGTCACCGGTTTGGGCACAATGGCCTGGAGCAGGCTGTGGTTCTCACGCACCACCTCGTTCAGCTGGATACGCTTGATCTCGAATTGCGCACGCCCCGAGTAGGCCAGCATCTGGCGGGTCAGGTCCGCCGCCCGCCGGGACGCCTGCAAGGCGGGATCCAGCGACGCATGAAGGGGCGATCCGGCACCCACATCCAGCAGGGCAATGTTCAGGTTGCCGACAATGGCCATCAGCAGGTTGTTAAAATCGTGCGCGATCCCGCCGGCCATCAAACCGAGGCTTTCAAGTTTCTGGGCATGCAACAGGCGCCGTTCCAGTTCCAGCCGGTCCGCCTCCATCCGGTGCCGGTCCGTGATATCCACGTTAAACTCCGCCACCAGCCATTCGCCGCTGGTGCTCTGGTACGGAATGGTATGCACCTGCACCCGGCGGTTGTTCTCGCGCGGCAGGGTCTCTTCGGTGACCGTAATCTGCCGGGTCTGGAGCGCCTGGGGGATACCGCAACCCGGACAGATTTCCGCGCGCTGCATGAAATATTCGTAACACTTCCGCCCGGCATAGTTCCCGTAGATCTTCTGCCACCCCGGATCCACGTAGCGGAGATTGAACTCCGCATCGACCACATCAATGCCGGTCTTGGTGACGGACAGGATGTATTCCAGCCGGTGCTGCGCCTCGCGTAATTCGCGTTCGGTCTGCTTCTGGACCGAGATGTCCTGAATCGACGTGATGGCATACCGGATCGACCCGTCATAATGCCGGGCGCAGGATACGGACACATGGGTTTCAACCGCCGTTCCACCCCGGCGTACGAATCGCTTGTCAAACTCGTATGAATCAACCGCCCCGGACACCATCCGCTGATAACGGGACAGCGAGGTTTCCACATCATCGGGATGCGTCAGAGAAATCCAGGTTTTTCCCAGCAATTCCGGCTCCGGATATCCGAGGATCTCGGTCAGCTTACGATTCACCCGAACCCACCGGTTGTCCGGACGGGTAATGGCAATCCCGATGTTCGCCAGCTGGAACTGGGCACGGAACATGGCCTCTTCGGACGGGAGCCCGACCACGTTCTCGTTCGACTTTTCAATATCGTTGGACATACATTTTATGCGGAAAAGTATACCTATCTACTCACAGGATTCCAAGTGTCAACTGTACATGCTTACGAATTACCGCACGATAAGCAGGGTGCCGCTGGGGGGTTGATACTCGTAGCAACCCATGTCAATGGTCACCGCCATGATGCGCGGATTGCCGTCCAAGTCCCGCTGGCCGCGCAACTCCGGCAGGTTGATCCCGGCGCCGATGCACGCTGAATCCGCCTTGACGTCGAGCCGGTAATCGCCGGGCACATGGCTCAACCCATAGCCCACCCCGGCCAGCAGGAATCCGGGATCATCCGTGATGTTGCCGGCGCCACCCGTCAGGTCAGTCGAACAGGAATACCCGATGCCGTCGGAACCGGACAGATCCTTCTGCACTCCGGTCGCATAATTGCCCGCCACAATGCAGTTGGTGGCCGACCCGGCCGTCCGGTAAATCCCGCCCCCGGATGCGCCAAACGCTTCATTTCCCACAATCGTGCAGTTGATGGCCCGCGCCGAGTCATGGGCCAGCAACACGCCGCCACCACCGGGCGTTGCCGTCCGCGCCCGGTTCCCGTACACCAGGCAATCGACCAGGGTCCCCCCGTACATCGCCATGGCGCCGCCATATCCGTCATCGTTGTAGGCGATGACACAGCGCCGGAGGGTCCCGCCATATATCATTCCTGCCGCACCCCCGCGCGCCGTGTTGTTCCGTTCAATGCGGCATCGTTCAATCAGGGGATTCCCCGACGGTACATACAGCCCGCCACCCGTCCCGCTCCCCCCGCCACCCGTGGCCGTACTCTTGGTAATGATGCTGTCCTGGAGGGTTCCCCCGATCATGCATACGCCGCCGCCGTAGGCATTGACCACGCCGTTGTTGGTAAACACGCAATTCCGGATCAGGCCGTCGGACACGAACGCCCCGCCTCCGTTCTGCATCCAATACCCGTTCCGCCAGGTGAACCCGTCCACCACGGCATCGGGATGCGACACGGCCAGCAGGCGTAACTCGGCAACTCCCCGCTGGATGATGGTATCAGCCGGTCCTGAAACCGAGCGCAATTCCACGGATTGGTTCAGGGTTATCGTACTGGTAATGGAGTAGGTCCCCGGCTGAACCAGGACCTCCGATCCGTCAACCGCCATCTGCATGGCTGACGCCAGGGCAACGGATGCCCGCTCCCACGTATCGTACGGAGGCAGGTTGGATCCCGTGGGCGAAACATACACCACGGCCGGCCCGACATGCAGGTAGTTGGTCCGCACCTTTTCAGCCACCTCACCAAATCCATTGCTGGCCACCAGCCGCACGGTATGGAACCCCGGCCCATACCCGTTGGTCACCGACCGATATTCCGTCCCGGTGCGATTGAACGTACCGTCGTTGGTGAAATCCCAGCGATACGTCACCCCGTTGGTCTGCGCCCCCTGTACGGTGGCGGTCAATACGGCCATCAGCCCCGTGTAAGCCTGTACAACCGGCGCCGAAAAATCACAGCGGAGCACGCCGCTGGAGGCATCCGCCCGCTCGTAACACCCCAGGTCCGGCAAGGCCGTGGAATCGCCGTCTCCATCCTGCGGACGCGCCTGGCCCTCCAGGTCAACCGGCAGACCACCCGGACCCCCGGCGTCCACGCAGGGCGATCCAACCGCCAGGCGGTAATCCCCCGCCGGACGGTTTTCAAAGGCCGGCTCGTTGGTCCGGTTGCCGGTTCCGCCGGGATCGTGAACCAGGTCAGGCGAACAGGTCCAGCGCACTCCCGTACCGGCATACAAGTCATCCGGCTGGCCGGAATCCGTCTGCGTGTTGTACCATACGATGCTGTTGCTGACCGTGGTGCCGGCGCCGTTATAGATCCCCCCACCCGTCCCCAGGGTCCGGTTGTCGCTGATCGTGCAGTGGACCACCCGTCCCCCGCCCAGCAGGATGCCGCCGCCACCTCCCCCCCAACTTCCGGATGCGTTTCCCATGATCAGGCAATCTTCGATCACCGCGGAACCGCTCTCCACGCAGATCCCGCCGCCGCCGTGCCCCGCCGTGTTGTTCCGGATCACGCAACGCCGGATGGTCCCTCCCGAGGCCCGGATTCCAGCACCGGCCCGGCTGGAGGTGTTCCAGCCAACGGTGCTATCGACTACCATTCCCCCGGTCATATAGACCGCACCCCGCCCCGACGAGCCCCCGCCCCCCATGTCCGTGGATTGGTTGTTCCGGACCACGCAATTACTCAGGACTCCCGTGGTCATATAAACCGCCCCGCCGAACACCGCCGTGTTGTTGGTCAGCCAGCAATTCTGGAGACAACTGTTCCCGGTCATGTAAACCGCCCCGCCATTTCCGTTGTAGTACCCGCGCTTCAGCGTGAAACCGTCCACCACGATGCCAGATGCCGATAGCTCCAGGATCCGGCGGCGGCTTCCCGAGGAGGCATTGGCGTCGAGGATCGTCACCGCGGGGCCGTTTACACTCCGGATCGTCACCGGCCGGTTCAACACCAGCACGGTCGGGACAGCGTAGTTTCCATTGGTAACGAGAATCGTGGCATGATCTGGCGCCACCGCCAGCGCGCTGGGCAGATTGGTGGCGGCGGTCGCCCAGGTCGCGTAGGGCGGAACCGGCGCGGCGCCCGGCGCCACGTGCAGGGTCGTGGTCAGCACCCGGATGTAATCGCCGCGCGTGATAGCGGCCGCCTGGTTCAGGATGTTGGTCACCCGGAGCGATACCACGTGGAACCCGGGCCCAAAACTGTGCGTGATGGAACCCAAACCAGCCCCTTGATACTCGAAGCTTCCGTCTCCATCGATATCCCACCCGTACCAGATCGCATTGGTGACCGGGCCGGACAGGTACGCGGTCAGTTCGGCATGCAAGACCTCGTATGCCTCGTTGGTCGCCGCGGTAAAACCACATCGGAATTCCCCGCCCGCCTGGGCGGGCGCCTCGTAGGCGCCCATATCCGATGCCGCCACGCTGTCCCCGTCCCCGTCCTGTGGCCGCGCCACGCCATCAAGATCCGGCGTGGAACCAGCGGTTAATCCCCGGTCAATCGCCGCCGACCCGGGCAACAGCCGGAAATCACCGGCTGCCGCATCCGTAAACGCCGGGTGATCCTGGATGTTCCCGGCGCCGGGAATCAACGGATACACGCAGGATGCGCGAACGGTCACGCCGTTGGTCACCAGGTTGCGACTGTCGGCATAATAGGTGCTGGTGTTCTCGTAGACGATGCTGTTGGTCAGACTCAACATGACGCCGGCATTGGTCACTCCCCAACCCGCGTTGCGGGCAATCGTGGCATGCATCAGCTGGGCGGAACCTCCGGTCCCCCAGAACCCGTGGCCGGTCTGGCCGTATACCAGCAGGTTGGTGGCCATCACCAGGCCCCCGGCCTGAAACATTCCGGCGCCCATGCCGCCATGAATCATCACCCGGTCCATCCACACCGTCCCGTTCTTGAGATACAGATTCCTTGAACCGGCATCCACCCCGTTCTCGAGGAACACGGACCCCGTGATGCGTGCCTGGGTCGTGGCCCCGTCCAGGTACAACACATCCCCATATTCCACGGAGGTTCCGCCCTGCATCCGTGCCTTGCATCGCACAAAGCGGTTGGAACGGATCTCCAGCGGAACCACGTCCAGCGCGTATAGCGCTCCGCCCAGCGAGAAACAGGTGTCGTGCACATAGTCCGAATAGACGCTGGAGTTTGACCACACATTGTCCGCCAGTACGGCAAGGCCGCCGGACAGGTACAGCGTGCCGCCCCGCTGGTAACCCGCCCGGCAGTACACGTAGTTGCCCAGGAATTGGACATTCGACACCACCACATCCACGTTCACACACGCGATCGCCCCGCCATACCCCTGCTCCCACCACCAGCCGCCCGTAATCCGGTTGTTGACGAAGCGGGAATCGCGGATGTCCAGCTTCCCACCCCCGTCCATGTAGATCGCACCCCCATACTTGGAATTATTGTAGACCTCGTTATGGTTGCTGACGATACAGTCACGCAGATCGAGCGAAGACCCCGCCTCAACCCGGAAACAGGCTCCATGCGCGGAGGTGTCATACTGTTTCCCGTCCGCCAGCGTCACGCGCTCCACCGATGTCGTGGACCGGTAGATCCGCGCGAGCCGCATATAGGTCACCGCAGCATCCCGTTTCACCAGGCTGGCGGCATTGGTCAATATACCCGGTGTTCCGGTCAACCCCTGATACCCGCCCCGGATGATCAATCCCGGATGGTTCGACACCACCAGTTGCGCGGTTAACGAATACGTGCCGGATTTCAGGTAAATAATATCGCCGGACACCGGGCTGTTGTTGATGGCGGTCTGGATGCTGTCATACGCGTTGGCCCAGTCGGCGCCGGTCTTCCCTCCCCCACCCGTGGGGGTGACATACTTCGTCCCGGCTGAAGCAGCCGCTGCCAGGCACAGGACCGCCAGCCATGGATGGCAACACCTGCCGGTTATTCGCTTTACGGGCATCGTTTGACCTAACGAAACAGGAACAGGGAGCCGCCGGTCATCGGCGTCTCATAGGCCCCCATGTCAACCGCCGATCCGAGCCAACGCACAGCCCCCTTCAAGTCGCGCTGTCCGTTCATCCAGGCTTGATTGATCCCCTGGTTGGCACAGGGCGAGGCAGGGTCCAGGTCATAATCCCCCAGCACATGCGCGAGACCGGACCCCGACCCCGGATCCTTGAATATGGGATCGCTGGTAATGTTGCCGGTCCCACTCGACAGGTCCGGCGAACACGAGTAGGCGCATTTTCCGATGGTGGTCGCCTCAACGTTGGCATTACCGATGGCGGAGGCGTTGTTGTAAATAATGCAATTGGTGGCGGATCCGGCGTTGATGTAGAGACCACCGCCTCCCTTGGTCACCCCAGCGTTGTAGTTCCGGACGACCGTGCAGTTTACCACCACGGCATTGGCGGCGTTGATGGTGACCCCACCGCCACCGACGCCCGCCACCGAGTCTGCGTTCGCCTTGTTGCCGACAACCAGACAGCTTTCAGCCCGCCCGCCGGTCAGGCTGAGTGAACCACCCCAGCCATCCGTGTTGCCGCGAATCGTGCTTTGCCGGAGCGTGCCTCCCGCAATCCGTACCCCGGCCCCCGTGCGGCCGGATGTGTTGCTGTACACGGTACACTGAACCCCAAGCGCCGAACCCGCCAGGTAAAGGCCGCCCCCCTGCCCTTGCCCACCGCTTCCACTGACCACATTCTTGGTGAAGTAACAATTCGATATAACCCCACCCGAGGCATAGACACCTCCCCCGTAAGCGGCCGCATTATTGGTGAACGTGCAGTTCAGGATCAGCCCCGCCACCAGGTTGGCGCCGCCGCCATTCATACTGGTGGCCGCGCCTTTTCGCACGGTGAATCCATCCAGGACTGCATCGGCATGATTGATCCCGATCACGCGGATCGTGCCGCTGGTCCGTTCAAGAAAGGTCACCAGCTTGCCGTTTACGCTGCGCAGGGTGACTCCCTTGATCAGGTTCAATTGTTCGGTGACCCCGTAGGTTCCGTTGGTCACCCAGATGGTGCTGCCGTGATAGGCCAGGTCAATCGCATCGGCAATCGTGTTCGCTGCCTGGGTCCAGTCGGCATAGGGCAATGTGTTACCGCCTCCCACCCACACGTAAAGGTCCGTCGGCGAAACGCGCAGGTAGGATACCCGTGTGACATTCGTCACTTCGTTGAGGTCGTTGCTGACCACCAACCGCACGGTGTAACGCCCCGGACTGTAGACATTCGTCACCACCGGGTATTGCGTCCCAGTCCGGTCAAAGGTTCCGTCATTGTTGAAATCCCATCGGTAGGTCACCGAATCGGTGTGCTCACCTTCCAACGTGGCTGTGAAGACAGCCGCCAGCGACCCCAAGGCATCGGTTACCGGTGCCGAGAACCCACACCGTAAAGGCCCCCCGTCGGAGGCGGGCGCCTCAAACGCACCCAGGTCATGGACGGCAACCGAATCCCCGTCCCCGTCCAGGGGCCGCGGATTGCCGTCACGGTCCAGGGTGATGGTTGCCAGATTCGCCCCGCTGTCCCGGCATATGGAGCCCGCGGCCAACTGGTAATCCCGGTTGACCCGATCAACGAAATCCGGCACGCCTAAAAGATTCCCCGTCCCCGTCGCCAGTTCCGACGCACAGGAGTATCGCACCAGGTTGGTGCTGTACAGGTCGTTGTCCGCCCCGCTTTCAGTCAGGGTATTGTAATAGATGATGCTGTTGGAAATGCTGCCGGCGCTGTGGTAGATGCCTCCGCCCAGGCCCGTGGTCCGGTTATCCGCCAGCGTGCAGTTCAGGATGCGCGATCCGGCGGTGTTCATGAAGATCCCGCCGCCACCGCCGTTGTACGAGCCCCCGCTGTTCTTGAACAACAGGCTGTTCTCAACCAATCCAACGCCCTCCATGGAAATCCCGCCGCCGCCATGCCCGGCCGTATTGTGGGTTATGGTGCTTCGCCGAACGGTTGCCGCGGTCATGCAGATACCACCGCCCCCCCGGGTGGCGGTGTTGCTGGAAATCGTGCAGTTCTCCGCAACGCCACCGGCCAGGTAAAGCGCCCCCCGCCCCGAACTGCCGCCGCCCCCCAGATCGTTGGCCGCATTATTCCGGAACAGGCAGTTGCTGACCATGCCGGCCGTCATAAAAACGGCTGATCCGAAAACCGCGATGTTGTTCGTAAACACGCAATCCCGGATGAGGCTGTTGGCGGTCTGGTAAATGGCGCCCCCATAGCTGTCGGTTCCCGATGTGGCGCTGTATCCGCGTTTGAAGGTCAAACCTTCAATGACGGCGCCGGCGATGGTCACATAGAAGCCGCGCCGGCGGTCACCACTGGATGCGTTGATATCAAGGATCGTTCCGGCAGCGCCATTCCGGCCGCGGATGATCACGGCATTGGTCACGTTGACCGGCGGTTTCAGCGTGAAAGTCGCGTTGGTCAGCAGAACCACCGCGCCCGGATAGGCAACATCCAGCGCCGCTTTAAGATTGGTGGCCGCCGTGGCCCAGGTGCTGTAGGGTGACTGGTGGCCGCCGTCGGGTGCGACGTGAAAGATGTTGGTCAGCACCATGATGTAATCGACACGGGTCGTCACGGCATACGCCGACACATCGTTGGTCACACGCAGGGTCACATCGTACCAGTCCGGCGTCGAAAACGTATTGGTCACAATGCCCCGGCCGACCCCCTCGACATCCCACGTGCCGTCGCTGTTGAAGTCCCACCCGTACCAGACAATGTTGGTGTTGGACCCCGCCACGTGGGCAGTCAATACCGCGGTCACGGACCCCCATCCCTGGTTGGTAGAAGAAACGAAATCACAACGCAAGACCCCCGCCGCGACGTTGGTGAGTTCGTAGGCGCCAAGATCGTATTGCGCACCCCCCGCGCCATCTCCATCCTGCGGGCGAATGCGCCCATCCAGATCCACGCCCGCCCCCGGGTTGAATCCTGCATCCACACAGGCAGATCCCATGCGCAGGCGATAATCGCTCAATGACACGGAAACGAACTCCGGGTCATCCCCGATATTACCCGTTCCGGCTGGCGGGGGATAGGAACACGTATACGCCGCCGTGACCCCGCTGCCGGCGATATTGTTGGTCTGTTGTTCCCGCACATAGGTGGTGTTCGGATGCCAGTATACGATGCTATTGGTAAGCGAGACCGTGCCCACGGTATTGGTCACCCCGGACCCCGCGTTGCGTACGATGGTGGCATGCGACAGGTTGGCGGATCCCCCTCCGCCGCGAAACCCGTGGCCGGTCTGGCCGTATACCAACAGGTTGGTGGCCGTCAGCGTGCCGCCAGCCTGGAAAATCCCGGCGCCCTTCCCGTTGGCCACGGTCACCCGGTCCAGGCATACCGTCCCCTGCTTCACATACAGGTTACGGGATCCCGTCGTGACGCCATTTGCCGTCATCATGCAACCGGTGATGCGGGCCTGGATGCTGGCGCCGTCCAGGCACAGGGCATCGCCGAATTCCACCGCGGATCCATCGGTCAGTTTGGTGCTGCATTTGGTAAAGGTATTGGAAACGATGATCAGCGGCGCAACGTCCAACGCATAAAGGGCGCCTCCCCAGGAGTAGCATGACGGATAGTCGTGAACATACTGCGAGGCCGCAATGGAGTTTGACCACACGTTATCGGTCAGCACGGCCTGTCCTCCGGACAGATACAAGGATCCACCACGCTCATAGCCCGAACGCGTCGAAATGTAATTGCCGTGAAATTGAACGTTCGACACCACGACATCCGCGTTCACGCAGGCTATCGCGCCGCCATAACCCTGTTCCCACCACCAGCCGCCGGTAATGCGGTTGTTAACGAACTGGGAATTTCGGATGTCCAGGCTGCCTCCTCCGGTCATATAGATCGCTGCTCCGTACCGGCTGCCCCCCTGTATCAGGTTGTGGTTGCTGACAATACAGTCACGCAGGGCCAACGACGATCCGGATTCAACCCGAAACGCACCGCCGTCTGCAGCGTTGTGCTTTCCATCCGCCAACGTAACCCGTTCCACCGCTACCGTGGAAGCGTATACCCTCCCGAGGCACAGGTAAGTCACCGCCCCATCCCGCTTCACCACGCTGGCCACATTGGTCAACACACCCGGAGTACCCGTAAGCCCCTGGTACCCGCCCTT
>Ga0156641_1187_pt1 | contig 18675 bp, 15 predicted proteins | sample RifOxyC3_FD_110715 | JGI IMG/M metagenome (GOLD analysis project Ga0156641, IMG submission 110715) | Lentisphaerae bacterium RIFOXYC12_FULL_60_16 | reverse complement strand
CGGAGATGGGGGCCTGTCTGGTCCCCTGCAAAGGAGCGACCGGAATGCATAAGTCAATGACTCGTAATCTTTGTCTGGTAATGGCGGTTGCCGGTTTGACGGCCCGTATTCAGGCTGCGGAAGCTGAATTGGTGCTTGCCGATAACGGAACGACTGAAACGGTGGTGGTCGTATCCCCGGATGCGGGATTACCCGAGACCACGGCCAAGGATGGCACAGTCTCGCGGGGGGTGGACCCGAATGGCCCGCGCAACGGTGAATGGCTGGCCGTGAATGATCTGGTCAAATACATCGAGTTGATGACTGGCGCCAAGCCCCGCCTGGCCGTTACCCGGGAGGCAATCGATGCCGCCATCAAGGGCAAGAACCCGGTGATCCTGGTGGGTGAGGAGGCGTTGAAGGCCAAGCCTGACTGGGCGAAACGCGTTCGCGAGGCGGCCAAGAAGAATCCCATACTGAAGGCCGATTCAATCGGCCTCCTGCGCGACGGAAACCGGATCTATGTAGCCGGGAACCATGACGAGGCGCACTACTTCGCCGTCGCTGAACTGCTCTGGCGCTGGGGGTGCCGCTGGTACATTCCCACCGATTTCGGCGAGTGCATTCCCGAGATCAAGACGTTGACGGTTGGGGATCTCGATTACACCTACGGTTCGCCCTTCGAGATTCGCGGATACTGGATTTCCTGGGTGGGCGACAATGCCGGCCGGCCCGAGTTTCAGCGGCGGAATATGATGGTTTCCGGTCGCCGCGGTTTCCCCTCAACTGGGCATGCCATCGGCGCGTATACCAAGGATGCACCGGGAGCCAAGAGCACGTTCAATTTCCCCATCACCGCGCCGGAGACCGCCGCGCACGTGGCCGGAAAGATCGCCGAACGTTTCGGCAAGGGCGAGGGGATTTCCATTGGCATGGAGGACGGGAACTATGACTCCGACTATCCGAAGGATGTTGAATTGATGAAGCTCCAAGGGGACAAGTACATGATGCGCTGGTCGGTGACCGATCCCATGCTGGAACTCTACAACAACATCGCGGCTATCCTGCAGAAGCAGTTTCCCAACAGCGGTGCAAAGCTGGGTTTCCTTGCTTATGCCAACATGACCATCCCGCCGGTACGGGAAATGAAGGCGGAAAAATCCCTCTTCTGTGAACTGGCCCCGATCGATATCGACCCCATCCATGGCATGGACGATGAGGACTCGCCCCCCCGCCGGGAATACCGGGACATGATGTACCAGTGGGCCAAGATCATGGATGGCCGCCTGGCGATCTACGACTACGACCAGGGCATGCTGGTGTGGCGGGATATCCCCAACCCCAGTCACCAGGGGCTGAAGCAGGATTTTACCCATTACGCCAAGGCAGGTATCCTGGGCGTCAATACCGAGAGCCGCAACGCGATCGGGACCACGTTCCTCAACCTTTTCTTCCGCGGACGGCTGATGTGGAACCCGGACGAAGATGTCGACGCGCTCCTCAAGGAATTTTATCCGAAATTCTACGGCCCTGCCGCGGAACCGATGGAGACCTACTGGAGCGCCATCTACAAGGCCTGGGACGAGACCCTTGTCACCGAACACGAATACTTCGTTGCACCCGCCATCTATACACCGGAGCTGATCGAATCCTGCCGGAAAAGCCTGGTTGAAGCCGAAAAACTGGTGGCCCCGCTCAAGGGTCAGAACACCCGTCAGGCCAAACAGGTACTGGATCGCATGGCCTTCACCCGCATGAGCTTCGATATCATGGACGGTTACCTCGGCATGTGGCGTGCAGCCGCCACCGATGGTGACTATGCCAAGGCCGCTGCGATTGGGGGGAAGACCCTGCCTATCCGCGAAAAAATGACCGAAATGAGCGGCATTTTCACCACGTACCGGAAGATGGGCGAACACGGAACCCCGTGGTGGCCGGGCGAGGTCAAGCAGTATGCCAAGCTTGCCACGTTCACAGCCGGCACCAATGGCACGCTGATCCAGAAGCTTCCCATCGACTGGGCTTTCCGTCGCGACAAGGCCCGCAAGGGGGTGGAAAAGAAATTTGGCACGCAGGACGTGGACCTGACTTACTGGAATGCCAACAAGGCTACGTTAACGCCGCAGACCCTAAAGGACTATCCTGACGAGTGGGAAGTGCTGCGGTCGGACTTGTACGTCCAAGCCCAGGGGATCCGTGATCCGGATCGCCAGAGTTTCACGGGCGACATGTGGTACCGCACGGACGTGGAATTGACGGCCGATCAATTGAAAGGGTCGGTACATCTGTTGTTCCCCGGGCTGTTCAACGAGTGCTGGCTCTACGTGAACGGCCAGGAGGTTGGCTATCGCAAACAGGGCAAGCTCTGGTGGCTCAACGACTACGCGTTCGAATGGGATGTTGACCTGACGGGCAAACTCAAGGCTGGCAAGAATACCATTGCCCTCCGGGCCAATTGTGAACACCACTTCGGCGGCATGTTCCGCCGTCCGTTCCTGTATGCAACGAAAGCGAGACCCTGATGCATGTCCCGAAACCAGCGACCCTTCCACAGGCTGCGGACCTTGTTAACGCCATTCGCCAGGCAGCCGGACGCCTGCAGGCGATTTATCCGCCCCCCGAAACGTTAAGTGACAGTGTGCGCGAGTCCGCTGATGCCGCGGTGGATGGCGTGGTCATCGTCCACTACCAGGGGGAACGCCGGGTTAAACTGGGCCGCCGCAATATCATCTGGCTTACCGATGCGGGTACCGGGGAACAAACCCGGGGCTTTGTGCTGGGTACGGCGTTTATCCGCGATCTTGCGAACGCCTACCACGTCTTCAAAGACGAACGGTATGCCGAAGCCGCGCACGATTATCTGGCCGAGTATATGACGGCATGGCCAACGGAGACGATCGGCCAGAACCACAATGCCGACAACACGCTCACGCTGTGCGGGCGGAATGCGAACTGGAGCCGGAGCCTGCATCTGCTGGCCGCCAGCCCGGCCTTTGACGCCGCGTTTTTTGCCCGTGTGGTGGCGTTTGTCGCTGCACAGTTCGACTACCTGCGACACCACCTTTCCACCACGATCAACTGGCGCGTGTTCAATGCGCGCAACCTGCTGGCGGGCGGCCTGTACCTGTCATTTCTCGACACAGCCGCCGATTGGCGGGAATACTCGGTCAGGGTGCTCAACGATGCCTGGTTCAGGCAGTTTTTGCCGGACGGGGTCCATTACGAGCGTAACCCGATCTATCATACCGGCATGACCGGCACCTTTTGCGATCTATACCGGCTTGGTCGCCAGTTGCCGGAGTTGGGATTGATCATGACCCTGGAGTCGCTGATTCCCGCCTATGACTTCATGCTGGCCTGCGTCAAGCCGAACGGGTACTTGTGCGGCATACACGATTCGCAATCGGAATTCACCGGGCACCGGCGTGACAATGTCCATACCACCTCGCACAAAGGGGTGGACAACAACAAGACATGGGAAGACTTCCGGCGCGAGTTCAACCTCCCGATGGAACGTCCATCCACCAGCCAGGTATTTCCGGATGCGGGGCTGGCGTTCCTGCGGACCGGGTGGGACGAGGACGCCGCATGGATGAGCTTCGATGCCACACAGTGGGGTGGGGGACACTGTCACCTCAGTCGTCATGCCGTCCAATTGCACGCTTGCCGGCAGAGCATGGTTATCGATCCCGGTTGGCTCAGCTACGACTCAAATGAATGGGGTGTGTACGGCCGCAGCACACGTGCACACAGCACCTGTAATCTGAATGGCAGGAACCAGTCCTCCACCAACCCAGGTCGCCTGGTCGCCTATTCCGCACCCGGGTATGATGCGCTCCTGAGTCTATACGAGGGTGGCTATTGGGATACGGACTTGAAGTGGGACTTTACCCACGCCGCCAACGGCCTGTGGGCTCAACATGCGCGGATTCTCTTCTGGGTGCAGGACCGGTTCGCTTTCGTGGTAGACAGCATGTTCCGACTGCCGCATCAGCCGGACGATCCGGAAGCGGAGCGTCCAAGTTATGAATGCGTGTGGCAACTTGCACCGGGCGCCGCGATCGACCTGCAACCGGAACAGAACCGTGCCATTGCGCAATGGAAAGATGCCGGCCTGCTGCTACTGACTCCCATCCGACCCGAGGGTTCCCGGTATGAGGTCCATTGTGCCGAGAAGGATCCCCTGCGTGGCTGGGCACCCGGCGAAGGCAAGCATCACCCCGCCCCGCAACTGGTACTCAACACGCTGCGGATGCAGGTGCGGCACGACTATTACGTATCGATCCTTACCCCGTATCGGGGCCGGACTGTCCCGGTTGTCTCGGTGGATGCCAAGTCGCCGAAAGGCCAGCTCGGGTATGTGCGGCTGACTTGGCAGGATGGGACGCAGGATGAAATCCACTGGGGCTGCAACCTCAACCTGATGCTCGGGAAACAGCCCGATTTCGAGACCGATTCATCCCTGGTGCATCTTCGCAAGGATGCGGCCGGGAGGGTGACGGGTGGATGTTGTGTGAACGGTACCTATCTGAAGCCATTTGACACCACGGTGCGGGCGAAGCCGGCCACCTTCCGGTTCTAGTCAGAGGGGGCGAAGCATGCCGACTTGGGGTCAGGAGGGAATGGCACTTACTTAAGCTCTCTTTTCGATCTTTGGGAAGACGGCTCGCGAGGACGCTCGCCCTCCATAAGTCTTTCATCCGGAAAGGAATGACACCAACTTGGAGGGCGAGACTCCCGGCGAGCCGTGATCAAAGGAAGTGCTTAAGTAAGTGCCATTCGGGTCAGGAGGAATTGTCTTATGAAGCGCACCATACAAGTTCCGCTGTCCATCCGTCCCTACCAGGTCCTGTGTCTGATCTGCGGATCCATTGACGAACCGGAGGATGGGCCACGCCGACGCGGCGCCCGGCGGCTTCTGAATGCCATCCGGAAAAATCCCGACCGGCCGATTCGCCTGGTGTGCAATGCCGGTGATGTGTTCACGTACCAGGACCCGGGAACCGGCGAGGATACGCCGGAAGGCCGGGATTTCAATATCAAGCGTGACTTCGATGTTTTGCGCCGGCTGAACCTGCTGCCGGGCGCCGTCGTCCCGGCCCGGATGCTGCTTCAACTGGTCCTCAAGACCCTGCCGTCGAACGAGGGAATCTGTGCGTTGCCTGGTGCGACGGCACCGGCGTGGAAGGGCTGTTCGCGGGCTGTGATCGGCAGTTATGCGAAGGGCGTTTCTGCAGGCATCGAAGCATTCATTCCTTCACGTCCTGCCGGACGGATGCAGTCGGAAAAACAGGCATCCCTCGCCCGGATGCAAACCGGCAAGGGAATCAAGATCCGGCCCCATATCCTGTTGTGCGCCGTGTGTCAGTACGGCAATGGTGTGCGGCCTCCGTTCAAGGAAGACAACCTTCCGGAGTTCCTTGAAATGGTCCTGACGAAAACTCCGAATCTGCCGGTGACCCTGGTGCGAGGCGCTGACTGGGACATGTGCGCCTGCTGTCCTTCCCGTATTCCGGCGCTAAACGCCTGTGTCACGGGCCGGCTGTCTTCGGGAGGCCTTTACAATGAGATGAAGGATCTTAACGTGTTGCAGGCGCTGGGGCTGACCTACGGGACCACCCTGAAGGCGCGGGATCTCTTCCGCCTGATCTTTGAAAAGATTTCGCGCGGCTACGGGGTCTGCGCCTTGCCGCAAGGGGATCTTCCCGAAACATCGGTCTGGTGTGACGTCTGCGGCAAAACCCAGGGGCCATACGGATACGAAAAGGGGCGGGAATTACTCCGGAAGCGTTTTCGCCAGCGATAACCCCTGGAATATGAAAGTCAAATCCATGACAGGAACCGATTGCCTCTTAACCAATGTCAGACTGTCCGTGGTTCCTCCTTCGCCGGTGACGGATCAAATTGAAATCGAGATCCGGGGTTCGGTCCGGAATCCAGGGGAGTCTTCGGAAACCTTTGAAACCTGCGTGTATCTCGACACCGTGCGGCAGGAGTCCCTGCTTTACCGGGAACAATTGGAGGTGCCGGCGAATGGGGTGCGTGGATTTTCGTTGCGCCATCGAACGCTTGGATGGGTTGGAAAACATACGCTTCTGATGGAGGTTACGGCGGGTTCGCAAACCCGGCGATGTCAGCAGGTGTTGGAGGTGCTTGCTTCGGACACGCGTTCGACCCGCCGCATCAGCGGTGCCTGGGTTGGGTTGCTGCATTGGAGCGAGGCGGAAGGCGCCTACTGGAATCCTGAACTCGCGCAGTTCACCGCGGCTGATTGGCGAGAACATGTGCGGGGCATGCATGCGATCGGGATGGATACGATCATCATCCAGGAGACCTGGCGCAATCCCACCTGGTATGGGATCCACTACCATCAGATGACCGAGGCGAACTATCGTACCATCTATGCCGGCCGCGCGTTCTATCCCTCCTCGCTATGGCCCGGCCGGATGGATCTGCCGTGTGCGGACCCCCTGGAGGCCATTCTCGATGAAACGGACCGGCTCAATATGCAGGTCTTCCTGGGCCTCGGCAACTACGCGCACTTTGACTATACGCCCGGCTCGCTTGCCTGGCATCTGGATGTGCTCCGGGAATTGTGGTCCTTGTATGGCCACCATCCCTCGCTCTACGGCTGGTATGTGTCGGAGGAACTCAACGGCTGGATCAAACCGCACGAGATGCGCTACTGGGACCGCATCGACGAGTTCCGGGCGGAGGTACTGACCTTCTTTGAGACCCTCCACGGCGCCATCCGGAGTCTGGCACCGCATACCCTGCTTATGATGGCGCCGGATTCCCACCATCATGCGGACGCTGCGGACACGTGGCAGCAACTGCTGCATCACTGCGATATTGTTTGCGTCCAGGGTTATCAACGTGCCCCGGCCGATGGCGTTCCGGCAGCCGAGGTGATCCGCCGCATGCAGGGATGGTGCGATGCAGCGGGGGCCCACCATTGGATCGACCTTGAAATCTTTGGATTCGAACATCCCGGCGTAACCGAGCCCCAACGGGAAAGCGTTTCCCGTATCCTTCCGGACGGCACCACGGATTTCATTCAGACTCCGTTGATTCCCCAGCGCATGGATCTTATCCGGGCAGAGTTGAACCAGTTAAGCGCTTTCGAGTACGTCTGCGCGTATCAGTATCCCGGCCTGCTCGCTGCACCCGGATGCCGCCTCAAGCCGGGTGGAACCCGGGCGGTTCAATTCTACCGGGACTATCAGGCGTATTGGAAGCGTCTCAAGCAGGCGGGGATATCCCGATGAGGCCCTCGCGACCACGTCCCTTGTCCATCCGCCCGTACCAGGTGTTATGCCTGATCTGCGGGTCTGTGGATGAACGGAAAGACGGACCGCGCCGGCGTGGCGCCCGCCGTTTGTTGCGCGCCATGGCGAAGGATCCCGACCAGCCGATCCGCCTGGTCTGCAATGCCGGTGACGTGTTCGCGTACCAGGATCCGGGAACCCGCGAGGACACCCCGGAGGGCGCGGCGTTCAATATTAAAAGGGATTTTGATATCTTGCGCCGGCTGAACCTGATTCCAGGCGCGGTGGTCCCGGCCCGGGTGCTTCTTCAGTTGGTTCTCAAGGCAATCCCGTGCAACCAGCGGATCTGCGCCCCGTCCCATACGACCTCCCGGGCATGGAAAGGCTGTCCGCGGGCTCGCATGGCCCACTACGCGAACGGCATCCGTGCCGGAATCGAAGCGATCATTCCCCGCCGACCTGCGGTTGCCTTGCAGTCGGAGAAACAGGCGTCCCTTGCCAAAATCGCATGCGGCAAGGGGATCAGGATTCGCCCCCATATCCTGATGTGCGCCGTGTGCCAGTACGGGAACGGCGTGAGACCGCCCTACGCGGAGGATAATCTTCCGGAACTGATTGATCTTGTATTCAACCAGGGCGTCAATCTGCCCCTTACCCTCGTGCGGGGCGCTGATTGGGATATGTGTGCGCCCTGTCCATACCGCGTCCCGGAACGAAATGCCTGTGTCATCTTCGGGTCGGGAGGACTGTTCAACGAGGTGAAAGATCTCAATGTCCTGCAGGCGCTGGGACTGACTTACGGTACCACCCTGAAAGCACCGGATCTGTTCCGGCTGATCTTCCGGAAAATCCCGCGCGGCTACGGGGTGTGCGGCCTGCCGTCGGACGGTTTGCCCGACACATCGCCCTGGCGCGACACCTGCGGCAACAGCAAGGGCCCCTACGGCTATGAGAAGGGCCGCCGGCAACTCATGAAGAAGGTTCGAAGATGACCACGCAAACGATACCGGTGGGTGAACCCGGACGATGGATGGCCACGTACCGCGATGGATTGCTCAATGACACCATGCCGTTCTGGTTCCCACGTTCGATCGATACGACACACGGTGGTTTCCTTCATTGTCTCGACCGCGACGGAACCGTGCTGGATACCGACAAGTCCGTTTGGGCTCAGGGGCGGATGACCTGGATGCTGTTAACAATCTACAACACGGTTGAGAAGCGACCCGAATGGCTGGAGTGGGCACGGCGGGGACTCGATTTTATCGACACCCATTGTTTCGACCGGGATGGGCGCATGTTCTTTCAGGTGACGCGTGAGGGCCAGCCGGTCCGGAAACGCCGTTATGCGTACAGCGAGTCCTTCGCCGCCATTGCCCATGCCGCGTATGCCCGGGCGACGGGCAGTGACCGGTCGGCGGAACGGGCACACCAGCTGTTCGATTGCTTCACACGGGTAAACTTCGAGCCTGGGCAGATGGAACCAAAGTTCACCGATACCCGCCCGATGATCGGGATGGCGCCACGGATGATCACGGTCGTCACCGCCCAGGAACTGCGGGATTGCCTCGGCAGCGACCCGAAACTGGACGGGTGGATCGACCGGTGCATCGACGAGATCCGCCGCTGGTTCATCAAGCCCGACATCCGCTGTGTCATGGAATCCGTGGGGCCAGCCGGGGAGATTATCGATCACTTTGACGGCCGTACCCTGAATCCCGGTCATGCCATCGAGGGCGCCTGGTTTATCATGCGCGAAGGACGCCATCGCGGCGACCATGCCCTGGTGCGCCTCGGGCTCGACATGCTGGACTGGATGTGGGAGCGGGGCTGGGATACGGAACAGGGCGGGATCTATTACTTCCGCGACGTATACGGCAAGCCGGTGCAGGAATACTGGCATGACATGAAATTCTGGTGGCCGCACAACGAGACGATCATTGCTACACTCATGGCCTGGACGTTAACCGGAGATGCCCGGTACGAACGCATGCATCGGCAGGTGCATGACTGGAGCTACGCCCACTTCCCTGATCCAGTGCATGGCGAATGGTTCGGCTATCTGCACCGGGAGGGACGGGTATCCGTTCCCCTCAAAGGCAACCTTTGGAAGAGCTGTTTTCACCATCCGCGGATGCAGTGGTATGGCTGGCGACTCCTGGAGGGATACAATTCCGGAGGCAGTGAAAACCTTAACGGCTAACGAAAACCTTAACGGCTAATCCGTTGCAACCAGCTGCTATATAATATGTTGTGCAGGCTATGTCGGTCATAGTGATGCTTAGAACTGGAAAACCTTAACGGCTAATCCGTTGCAACCAGCTGAAAACCTTAACGGCTAATCCGTTGCAACCAGCTGCTATATAATATGTTGTGCAGGCTATGTCGGTCATAGTGATGCTTAGAACTGCATTTTCTAGCTGAAATCGAAGCTTTAACCTTATCGATTGTATTGGTACTTTCACCTTCATGCCACGCGCCACGCGTTACATTGTTGAGGGATATCTGTACCACTTGACGCACCGATGTGCGGATCGAGAATTCTTTCTCCGGTTTGCCAAGGAGCGGGATGCCTACCGGGAGTGGTTGCGTGTTAGCGTCAACCGCTATCATGTGCCGGTGCTCGGCTACACGGTTACCAGCAACCACACCCATGTGGTCTGCGAAGTGCGCGACCGTCTGGCGGTGGCCGATATGATGAAATTGGCAGCCGGCTCGGTTGCGCAGCAGCGGAACTTGCGCAAGGGACACGAAGGGTCGGTGTGGGAGCATCCTTATCATTGCACGCGCATTCAGGACGGGAGGCACCTGCTTAATTGCCTACGCTACGTGGACCTGAACATGGTTCGCGCCGGAATGGTCAATCATCCGTCCGAGTGGCGCTGGTGCAGCTATGACGAACTGACCGGGCAACGGAAACGATATCGCATTCTAGACGAGGATCGACTGCTGTTTCTGACAGGATTCTCATCGATGCCTGAATTCGGGGAGTTCTACCGTGCGAGTATCACGGAACGGCTTGCTGCCGGGAATACGGTTCGCGAGCCGTGTTGGACCGAGGCCGTGGCTGTCGGCAGCGAGGATTTTGTTGATACAGCCGTGAGGACAACGGCGTATCGCCGCCGCATGGAACATTACGAGGTATACGGTGTTTCAGGAGATAAAGCCTGGGCAGTCTACGAACCGGGTGTGTCTTACGAGACTGATTCTAATCCAAAATCAAACCTTTAAGCTTCTAAACAAGCCATATAAAACGCACAAACCAATGCCGTACAATGTGTAATGACGGTTTAGCCGCTACTGCTCTGGATGACATGACAGACTGGACGGTTAATGCGAACACCAGGTGTAATGTCCGCAATAATCAGGGGATATTTCGTCTATCCCCGATTTGTTATGTAAAAATAGCGCTGATAACGGCCGGGGGGCGAGGCGCCACCCGCGTTGCGGTATTTGCAAGCACTCAATAAAGGTGTCGATTTATGAAACCATCACTCCCGCCACCCCCGGCGATTTCCCTGCCGCCCCCTGAAACAACGGGCGGCATGCCGGTCATGTCAGCATTGAAGCTGAGGATCTCGTCCCGCAGTTTTTCGCCAAGACCTTTGACGGATGCGATGCTGTCGCGGCTGTTGTGGGCGGCCAACGGAATCAACCGGCCTGAAACAGGACAGCGGACGGCGCCGTCAGCCTGTAACTGGCAGGAAGTCGATCTCTATGTGATCCGTGAAGACGGCGCCTACCGGTATGATCCCCAGAAACACCGGTTGATTGGGGTGGTGGCGGGCGATCTTCGCCCGGCGGCCGGCGTTCAGGCATTCGTGGCGAAGGCTCCGGTGGTGCTGGCCTTTGTGGCGGACCTGGCCAGAATGCGGGGGGCGGATGCCGATGGGCGGAGCTTTTATCCTCCCTGCGACACCGGCTACGTGAGCGCGAACGTGTATCTATTCTGCGCATCGGAAGGACTGGCAACCGTCGCGCTGGTGTCGGTGGACAAGCCCGCTTTGCAGAAACGGCTCGGACTTCCCGTCGATCAGGTCGTCACCCTGACCCAGCCGGTGGGTTATCCGGCGGATCCAAAAAACTAAGCCGGAATCATTGGAAAGGACATTGCTGTGAATGGCACAACCTTGAAATATCGGGGGGTTATTGAGGGTTTTTACGGGCCGATGTGGGCGCACGAGGAGCGACTCCACCTGATCCGCCACCTGCGTGGCTGGAACATGAACCTGTATATCTATGCCCCACGGGATGATCCCTATCATCGTTTCCTTTGGGATAAACCCTATCCGGCGGATGAGATGCAACGCTTCGTGGAACTTGCCGGTGCGGCACGTGAGGAGGGGGTGCAGTTCTCCTATGCCATTTCACCGGGTAATACGTTTGAGCCGGGCAACTCCGCGCATCGCGATGCCCTGGTCGGAAAATTGAAAACGTTCGCCGACCTCGGGTGTACGTTATTTCCCATCCTGTACGATGATCTGGAAGCCGGATTTGAACCGGACAGCACTACCGGGGAGCAGCAGGCAGAGCGGCAGGCCAAACTGATGAACGGCCTCCAGGAATCCCTCCACCGGATCTGTCCGTCGGCGACCGTTCTGTTTGCGCCGACTCAATACATGACCGCTGATAAATCCCGATACCTGTGCCGGCTTCATCAACGGTTGGATCAACGGATACAGACCCTGGTGACCGGAGTCGATGCCGGCACCGATACCGTCTGTCCGCGCTTTATCTCTGATCAGGGCGCTGAACGCTATTTCCAGAACTTCGGGCGGAGGCCGTTTTTCTGGGACAACTTCAATGTGCGGGATAATTCCGTCAACACCCTCCACTGGAGCCCCTATTCCGGCCGTGGCGCGAACCTCGACACGATTTGCTCAGGAATCGTACTCAACCCTCAAAATATATACCTCCTCAACCTGCCGGTGTTCGGTTGCATGGGGGACTACCTGGCCGATCCCCGCCGGTATAATCCGCAAACCTCCATGGCGCGGCATGTCGAACACCTGATGGGTCCGGACGCCGCGCCGTTGGGGATGACCCTGTCGCGCTGGTTCACGGCAGAATGGTTTGCCGCCCCGGGAGACGGGATGCTTTCAAGCGAAGCGAATCTTCCGGCGATAGCCGGGGGAAAGGTGACCGGACCGCAACGGAAGGAATTGTTCGCCGCCATTCGGGCGGTACTCGAGCCGCTGTGCGATTTCAAGGCCCGGTTCATCCGAAGCCCGATGCCGCCCCGGGTTGCGGCCACCCTGGTGGCCTATGCCAACCTGCTGACGGAATATGCCCAGGCCATGGTGGAATTCTGCGATGCGCCGGATACGGATGCCGCCCGTCTGCTCGAGCGCGTGGACCGGCCGGAAACGGAATGTTTCCGTTTGCCGTTCTCACTGATCAAGTATGCGAGACGCCTGGTGAACGCGATTTGAAGCGAAGGCGATGACACCCTTGACAGGGATGCATGTTATAACTAATGTTATTACATGAATATTCAAACCAAAGTCCGCCGGATCGGAAATTCACTCGGTATTGTCCTGCCCAAGGAGGCCATCCAGGCCTTGCAGGTCAAGGAAGGAGCCGCCCTATACATCACGGAAGCTCCCGAATCCTCCCTTCGACTTACGCCGGAACGCAAGGGATTTGCCGATATGATGGAGATCGCCGAGACCGGAATGCAGACCTACCGCAATGCACTTCGTAAGTTGGCCAAATGAAAGAGCCTGTCTGGATTCCCCGTGATGTGGCCTTGGCAATACAGGAAAAATTGCTGGTCCGGTTTGGTGGATTGGGCGGTATTCGGGATGAAGGTCTAATCGACTCCGCCCTGGCACGTCCCCAACAGATTCTTGCCAATGGCGAACCAACCTTGTTTGATCTGGCAGTGGCTTATGCCTCGGGTATCATTCGTAATCATCCATTCCTTGACGGTAACAAACGGGCCGGGTTCATGGTCGCCTACACTTTCCTCGGCATCAATGGCTTTGAAGTTACGGCACCTGAAGAAGCGGTGCTTGGGCAAACACTTGCCTTGGCAGCACGGGAAATTACGGAAGCCGATTATGCCCGCTGGCTCAAAGCATCCTGTACGAGGAGTGTCCGAAAGGTGTAGTGCACATGAACAGACTTAAGGGAAAGACGGCGATTGTGACCGGTGGTACCAGCGGCATGGGGCGGGGGATTGCGGAGTTGTTTGCCGCCGAGGGGGCCGCTGTGGTGATCGGTGGGCGGGATGTCGATCGTGGACGGGAGGTGGTGGATGGCATTACGGCGGCAGGTGGCGTGGCAACCTGTGTGTCGGGTGACATTGCGACGGTCGAGGCCAACCAGGCCTTGGTGGATGCCGCCGTGAAGCGGTTCGGCGGGGTCGATATCCTGGTGCCCAACGCCGGTGTGCTCGGTATCGGCGGCGTAAAGGATTCTTCGATTGAAACCTGGCAACAGACCATCGACATCAACCTGAACGCCGTCTATTACCTGATCAAGCTGGCGGTCCCCCACCTGTTGGAACGGGGTGGAAGCATCGTGGTCAATGGGTCCATTGCCGCCTTCAAGGCGTTTCCGAATCATCCGGCCTATTGTGCGTCCAAGGGGGCACTGGTCTCCCTGGTCCGGCAATTGGCCATTGATCTGGCGCCCACCATACGGGTGAATATCCTTTGTCCGGGCCAGGTGGATACCCCGCTCCTTTGGGATTCAGCCAAGGCGTTTCCGGATCCGAAAACAGCCGTTCAGGACGCCATTGACCGGATTCCGCTCAAGCGGTTGGGAACCCCGGAAGACATTGCGAAGGCGGTGCTGTTCCTGGCCAGCGATGAATCCAGTTGGATCACCGGCACGGCGTTGACGATTGATGGCGGATTGATGACCGGTGGATAACAGGTAATTACGGAGATAACGATGGCGATTAATCTGATGACGACGATCAAGGGTTCCCTGCTGGAAGGGTTTTTCCCGAAAGGATGGGATCTGGCAAAATTCGACCTCATACTGTCCCGTTCAGAAAAGCAACCCGTCAAACAGCTCCTGAAGCCCGAGTCCTGGTGGAACCATGCCTATACACCCGTCCCCTGTGACGCGATCAGTGATTTCGACATGTTGATGGGCCATGAGATCGCCATGCGGATCCGGGCCGCACGCGAGGCCGGGTGTGAACTTGCCATGATCCTGCCGGTTGGCCCGATGGGGATGTATCGCTGGGCCGTATATTTCCTCACCGAATGGAAGGTGTCCTGTGACCATGTGCATGGTTTTAACATGGATGAATGGAGCGATGCCCGGGGGAATACCTTGCCGTCCAGCAATCCGGGGGCGTTCCAATACGCCATGGAGAAAGCGTTTTATGGTCCATTGGGTAAGCTGACCGTGCCGAAAGGTCAGCGCAATTTTGCCATACGTACCAATCTGCCAACGTATCCGCAAAAGATTTCCGCCTTGAAAAAAAAAGGTGCGTCACTGGTGGTGGTTTACGGGATCGGGCGTGTGTTCCATATTGCGTTTTGGGAACCCCATTTCGCCGCCGAATTCAAAACCGAGGCGCAGTGGAAACGCCAGACGCATCGGTTGGGCGCGAAGCTGCACCCGTTGACCATCGAGCAGAATGCCATTACCTCGTTCAAGAGCCGGACCACGCTGGTGCCAGCCCGGGCGAACACGATCGGCCCCGGATTATTCCTCCAGGCCGACTATTGCATTGGTGGGGCGGATGGGCTCTTGAATCGTGGCATGATGTGGCAGGGACTCTCGTTGTGGGTGGCGTTGCACCATCAACCCACGCCCTCAATCCCCGCCAGTTATATGTGTACCATGCCCGGGCGATTGTTTTTCCTGAAAGAAATCGCCGGACCCCTGGTGGCGGACTGCAATTGAAGCCGCATCAATATCTCGTAATTGCGATGGTGGCGGGAATCGTCGGCTTGCCATCCGGTTGTGTTCCCCGGGGGACAAGTCCGGAACTTAAGCCCCTGGCATCAATCATGGTGAAGGGGCTGAAGCAACGGGGGATTGACCCCGCCTTCATGGAAATGGAGACTTTCTTCGGTGCGCGACTGGATGCCAGTGGGGGCACCAACACGTTCAGCGACAAGACCGGGAATTGCCGCCTTGCCTGGGTGGATAAGCTCCTGCGACATCCCCTGACCTCGATCAGTGAGGCGGATGGCTTCACCCGGCAGGCCTATGCCGCGGTCAGCCAACAGAAAATCCATCTCGGTGCGATTATTGACCTCGCGGCCGTCAAACTCAGAACGGTCGGTGCCCCCATGGCGGTGCCTTCGGTGCTACAGGAGCCGGCGACCGGGGTGGTTCCGGCGGTTACCGATAATGCCGGGTTGAACATCCTTATCCAAGCCGTGGTTGGGGCGGGGATCAACGTACAAAAGGCCCTGGCCCCTTTGGCCCCCGCGGAAATCGCAGAACTTCATGCCGGTCTCTACTACCAGACAACCGGGCACGACTGGCCGGCGGTCAGTGTGGCGGATAAGGCTGTCGGCCGGCGCATGTTCGACCTGCTGGAAAGCATGGATGCACCCTGCCAGTATGCGGCCGCGCGCTCGGTTTCGGTGCTGGTTCATCCGGAAGTATTGCGGGATCTTGGCAAGGTTCAGCCCCGACCGGCCCCGGCGATGAACGGGGTTAACGGAAGCGTGGTTGCCGTTTTCGAGACATCTGCCGGCCGGGTGGTTGTTGGCGGCCATGGCACCAATGAATATTTGCTGGATACGATGACCAACGTCTGTGCCGTGGTCGACCTGGGGGGCGATGATGGGTATATCGAGGGCAGCCTGTCTGCTGATCGTCCGGTGTTGGTCATCATTGATTTGGGCGGCCATGATGTCTACCGCGGTGTTAAGCCGGGCATCCAGGGAGGGGCACTCCTGGGCGTATCGATGCTGGTGGATGTTGCCGGGAACGATCGCTATGAGGCCGTCGATGTTGCCCAGGGTTCCAGCCTGGGAGGGGTGGGGGTGTTGGTTGACATGGCCGGCGATGACCATTTTACCGGCCGGTGCCGCGTTCAGGGTCAGGCCATCGGCGGCATCGGCTTGCTGATCGACCGTACGGGGGAAGACCGCTATCGTGGCGCATTGCTGGCGCAGGGCGTCGGGGGTCCGCTGGGTTTTGGATTGCTTGCCGATCTGACCGGCGCCGATCACTACTATGCCGGAGGGCTCTATGCTTCCCCTTATGACGACTCTCCGGGGTATGCGGGGTTTTCACAAGGTGTGGGTATCGGGCCGCGTGGTGCAGCCAATGGAGGAATCGGGGCTTTGCTGGATGGCGGCGGCGACGACATCTACGAAGCGGATTATTTTTCCATGGCAGGCGGGTATTGGTTTGCCGCTGGATTCATGCGTGATTTCGGTGGCAATGACCAGCGTCTTGGATCGACCCGGACCGCTTTTGATGGCAGTGAACGGAAACCGGCACGCTTTATGCGGTGGGGGGTTGGATTCGGTTGTCATTATGCGGCGGGTTATTTGTTCGACGACAAGGGTGACGATCTTTACCTGGCCGATTTCGCGGGTGTGGCGTTTGCCTGGGATTTGGCGATCGCGGTGATCTGCGATTTTGAAGGCAATGACCGGTATGTGTCTCCCGGACATGGAGCGGCGACGGCAGCCAATGCCGGGTTGGCGGTGCTTTATGATGCCGCTGGCGATGATGTCTACCAAGGGGCGCCACCGGCCACCGTAAAACAAAATACGGATTATCATCCCGACCAGAAAACCGGGGGAAACTTTGCATTCCTGATCGATGGAAAAGGGCAGGATCAGTACCCCGGGAATCTGGAGAACGGCGGTGAATATGAACGGGGGTGGGCCGGTGGTTTCCTGATCGACCGGTGATAAACTGCCGGGTCGCCTGCCCGGCCTATCCCTTAACCGGTCCGGCTGGCGGTTTGCCCGGTGCCGGTTGACGCTTGACGGGGGTCGATAAGGTTCCGTTGAAAAACTCGATGATGTGACCCCGCTCAACGAGCCATGCCAGCGGGGTCAACACATTCCGGACTTCCGGTGCATCGGCGGCGATGTCCGGCAGCAGTGCCGCAACAAGATCTTTCCGTGTGCAGCCCGGATGCTCGCGCAGGTGGTTCAATACCTGACGGATTGGTTCAACGGTTTGTTCGGGATCCAAGGGGGTCGGAATGACCGATGAAACAAACTCGATGCCTTTGCCGGCCTTGAAAAAGTGCAGATGCCGGTGGTGCAAAGCGCCCCGCAGGGCCAGCAGGAGTGTCAGGGGGAAACGATTCTCTTTCCGCCACGCTTCCTGCACGGCCAACCGCAACCCCGGATCCCTGATCGCTTGAGCGGTCACGGCCGGCAGAATGGCGTGCCGGGTCTGCTGGATTGCTGTTGGAACGATCTCCTTCAGCATGACGGCTTCCGCCTCGGCAAGTGTTATGGGAGTTCCCGGTTCGCCGCCGTCCGGTTTTCTCCGGTAGAGCGTCTGTTTCCGGCTGGCTTCCTTCCATTGCTCGATCACCGCGGCGTCATGTACGATCTGGATCCGGTTCCGGTACGATTCCATGGGCATGTCCGGGTAACGGGCCTGGTGGATTTCCAGGATTTTATCATTGTAGCTGTGGTGGTTCGGGGGGGCCAGGATCTCCCCGCTGAGCCCGCATTTGGCAACGCAGGTGAACTGTCCCGACGGTGGATCCGAAAGGACCGCTTCCTGGTCGAAACAGTCAGCCAGGTGATCTTTCACAATATGCGTTGCGATCAGGGCTGGGTCCCTTGCCACCAGGCGGCAGAATTTACATTGGTGGAGTTGAGCCCGGAACTCCCGGTCCAGTTCCAACCGGACTTCGCAGGTTTCCGGGCGTGAAAGGAAGAGTGTTGCCAGGTCAACGAGCGGATAGGACTTCTTTGAAACCTGAATCTCGCGCGCAACAGCGGCAAGCCGTTTCTGTTCCGGCATGAAACGAACCTGGACGGGAACCCGCTCCACCGGTTCGGGACGTCGTTGGGGTACTTCCCGGCGGGGTTCGGGGGGACGGGTGGGGTGGGCACTGCGCCGGTCATCGCGCCGGTTGTTGTCCGGTCGTGGTCCCCCACGAGCCGGTGCCGGTCGTCCATGACCCGGGCGTCTCCGGTCCCGGCCCTCATCCGGGATGTCCCGTTCCTTCCTTCCCTTGGAAACAAAGAAATCAACCTGAGCGGGTGGCGGCTGTTTGGCCCAGTCGGGAACAAAATTAAACTCCAGGCTGGAAGCCGTTTCCGCGGTTCCGTCGTCCTGTTCTGCCGGGTCCGGTTTGTCAGTGCTGTCCATAACGGGCAGAACGCTACTATGATTTTGTTCAGAAGTAAACCTTCGTGGAAAGGTTCAGCGGTTCCAAATACTGGTAAGGAAGAGGCTGGATTGAGCGAGGGAAGCAAAAGGGATTGAGACGAGGGCATATCGAGGAGGCCGTGCGCGGAGC
>Ga0156641_1124_pt3 | contig 19595 bp, 17 predicted proteins | sample RifOxyC3_FD_110715 | JGI IMG/M metagenome (GOLD analysis project Ga0156641, IMG submission 110715) | Lentisphaerae bacterium RIFOXYC12_FULL_60_16 | reverse complement strand
GATGCCTGTGGGTGTGTGTTTCGACCCGTTGTCCGGGGATTGGAAGCTGTGGTATGCCAGCACCCGTGAACGCCGGATACCGGTTCCCGGCAGTCGGGGATCGACCTTGCACCTGGCCGTGTCCCGTGACGGCATTCACTGGGAAAAGCCGGGGTTGGGGGCCTTGAACCTCCAGGGCCAATCGACCAATGTGTGCGTCTGGGAGGACGGAACGCCGGTCGGGGAAGCCGTCACCGTGCTGGTTGATCCGGATGATCCGGATCCGACCCGGCGGTATAAACTCATCCGGTATGTGCCCAACTATTACCTGGCCTATTCGGCTGACGGGATCCGCTGGCGTTCTGCCCAGACGGATCCGGTCTGGTGCAACGGCGCGGGTGACGGTCTGGAAGAAACCAACTTCTTTTTCAAGGATCCGTTGGCCGGAAAATTTCGCGGTTATATGCGTGTCTGGCGGCGGCACCAGACCATCCGCAAGATCGCGCTGGGGGAGAGCGATGACATGCGGCGTTGGACTGGTCCGACGATCCTCTGGGAGGCCGCCCCGCATTATGGGACCGGCAGCCAGATCTACGGCATGAGCGTTTGTGTGGATGCCGGGATATACTGGGGTTTCCCCTGGATCTTCTTCACCGATGAACCGTTGGATGAGTCCCTGCGGCAGACCATGCGGTTGCGACTGGCCTGGAGTCCGGATGGCCGGCAATGGAATGCGCTGGCGCCCGAACAGGATATCGTGTCCCCGGGATGCCGAGGCCGTGATTTTGACTGGGGCATGATGTTCAGGCCTGAAATGGTCCTGACCCCGAACGAGAACCGTATCTACTATTGCGGGTGCAACGGTCTGCATGACGGTTCGACCCCGCTCCGTGCCGTGGGCATGGCCCATTGGCAACCCGGCCGACTGGTGGGGTTGAAGACGGATGACGAAGGCATCCTGCTGACCCGACGGTTCCTTCTCAGGGGTGAGATGCTTCGTCTCAACGCACGGACTGGTCCGGGCGGTGTTATCCGGGCCGAATTGCTTGACGACAATGGACACATCATCAAGGGGCATGGCCGCGCGGACAGCGATCCGTTCATCGGCGACGGATTGGATCAGCGTCTGACCTGGCGGGGTGAATCGGGCCTGCGCCACTATACGGGAAGAACCGTCATGTTGCGTCTGTATCTGGTTCAGGCAGAAGTATTCGGATTCCGCCAGGATGGCCGGAAGGAAGCTTTCAGCACTGAACGGGCGGCGCCGCCGGTTCAAGCGGGTTACTGCCGCAAGGCGCCGCAGATTGACGGAGTGCTGAACGAGGAATGCTGGCAGGATTTCACGCATTCGGGTGTAGCTGCCGATTTTGTGTGTTTCAATTGCCCGGAACCAGCCCCGGTGAAAACCCGGGCCCTGTTGACCCGGGACCAGGATGCCCTCTACCTTGCCATCGAATGCGCGGAACCGTTGAGCGACCGGTTGACGATGACCCGTTCGCCGGGGCCGGTGAATTATAACCGGGAAGATTGCCTGGAGTTGCGATTCACTACGCCGGCTGACCGGGAGGGTTTTTATTGCCAGCAGTTCTTCGTCACCGTCGGCGGTGCCATGGAACATAACCGCTTCAGCAAGGAAGCGGGTGGACTGGGTGGTAACATCAAGGACCCGTGGCAGGCGGCCACCGGGGTGGTGCCGGGGCATTGGGTGGCCGAGGTTGCCATCCCGTTTGCCACGTTCAAGACCCCATCACCCGCCGCCGGGGAACGATGGCAGATGAATATCATCCGGCATCGCCTGACCCCGGAAGGATACGAGGCTTCCTGCTGGGTCTCGCAACTTGGAAGTGTTCACCGGACGGACCTGACCGGTGATCTGGTCTTTGCGTGATCGGGTGGTTGACGAGATTTCATGAAAGGATGTTTCCGATGATGACGCAGCGCGAAAACCTGTTCCGGGCCGTGCGGTTCGAGCAACCCGAACGGATCCCGATGGTGTTTGTGTTCAACGGCGCGTGTTATAATCATTACCCACTTGCCGCGTTGGACGATTTGCGGGAAAGCCATCCCTACCTCTTCCCCGGGTTCCGGCGTTCAACGGGGACACCACCGGTCCAGAAACCACCCTCAAAACAGTCCTCGATCGATGCGTGGGGGGTAACCCTGGAGAGTCCGGAGGAGGGAATTGCGCCGGTCGCAACACGGCATCCCCTGGCGGATTGGAAAGCCTTCGACGGCTATGTGCCCCCGCCGCTGCCGGATTTGTCGGACGAGGAAAAAAAGCAGACAAACCTGGCGGCGAAAAACCGTCGCGATGCCGTTGCGAACGGAGTCGTGGTACAGGGCGGACTGGGGCACGGGCATACCTTCCTGCGACTGTGTGACCTGCGTGGATATGAGGCACTGATCTATGACATGGCGGACAACGAGCCGCGGTTGTGGAAACTGATTGAACTGGTGGAAGCCTGGAACGCGGCCCTTATCCGCTGTGCGTTGTGCCGGGGGGTGGAATGGATGGGGTATCCCGAGGATCTGGGCATGCAGATCGGCCCGATGCTCTCGCCGGAACACCTGCGCACCTACATCAAGCCAAGTTACCAGCGCCTGATGAAGCCGGCCCGCGACGCGGGGTGCATCATCCACATGCATTCAGACGGTGATATCCGGGACCTGGTGGATGACCTGGTTGACAGCGGTGTGCAGGTGGTGAACCTGCAGGACCTGGTGAACGGGATCGACTGGATCCGGCAACGGTTCAAGGGCAAGGTCTGTATTGATCTGGATATCGACCGTCAAAACGTGACGCGTTTCGGCAGTCCGGCAGACGTGGACCGGATGATCCGGGATGAGATCGCCACCCTGGGCAGCCGGGAGGGCGGGTTGATGATGATCTACGGCATGTATCCCGGCATTCCGCTTGAGAATGCCCGTGCCCTGATGGATGCCATGGAGAAATATTCCACCTACTGGACCTGAGTCTGACGCCCGTGTGAATCAGCGGGCGAGCACATCCACGGTGTTGCGGACCACCTGTTCGTCGCTCAGTCCTTCCACCAGCACGGGAGGAATCCGCACGTTCTGTTCGATCCGGCGCCGGATTCCGGCGAACACCTTCAACCGGGCATCGGGATGGAGCTGGTCGCGGCGCATCAGCGCGGTCACGGCGATTGCCTGCAGGCGTTGTGGGGCGGCCTGGCGCAGGCGGGCCACCAGTGCGGTATCGGAGCGGAACGAGTTGTATTTGCCGGCCAGCCAGTTGTCGAGGTCCGGTGCGGGTTCTGGCGGATGATAGACCACGAGGGTATTGGCCGCCCAGTCGCCCAGCCGCTGGCCGCGCAGGCTGGCAAAGGCGGCCAAGCCGCCCACGCCGTAGAAGACGGGAAAGCTGTCGGCGAACCGCAGAAGGTTCCGTACCAGCACCTGCTGGAACGTGAGGCGCAATCCCAGTTCGTCCACCACCTGCAGGCGTAGCAGGCGTTTGCCGATGGTCCGGCCCCGGTCCTGCCATTCCATGACGATGGGGTAACCGAACGAAAGGACAAACGAGGTGATCATGTAGACGGCGCCACCCCAGTCCGGCGCCAGTCCGGACAGCCGCTGGATCAGCATGCCCAGGACACCCCCCATGCTGGCCACCAGGAAGAGGTCGATGACCAGGGCCAGCAGGCGGCGGATGGGGTCGGCTATCCGGAGCCGGAAAACCACCCCCTCGGGTGTGCGGATGGTCAGGTGTTTGGCGGGTAGCAGGTTCATTCGGCAAGGTCTCCCGCGGGGTGCCGGCCGGTGCGGGCCAGGTACAGGGTCAATAAAAGCAACTCACAGCACCCGAAGAGGATCTTGGCCGTATAGGGGATGACCGGTTCATGGTACTGGGACAGGAAGGCTTCAACGAAACCGGACCATACCAGCAACAGGACCACCCCGCCGGTCAGGGTGGCAACATCCGGGATGACCAGCCGGAGGCGATCCCCGGCGGTTGCGCCGCGACCGATGCCCAGCAGGGCGCCGCCCAGGAGCAACCCGGCCTGGCCTGCCAGCAGGATGGCGGGAATCTCGGTTGCGCCATGCGGGAGAAGCCATCCGAGCAGGAACCGTGTCTGGCCGGCCATGATGTAATCCAGTGCGATGACACCCAGCATGATGCCGTTGGAAAACAGCAGGAGCATGGACCCGATTCCCGCCGTGATGCCGGCCGCGATGATGAAGAATGATACCTGCGTATTGTGTACGGCGTACCAGGCAGCGCCCTGCGCCTTGCGGCCGGCCAGTTCATCCTCCACGGACTGTTCGGCATCCTGGACCCGTTCGACGGGATTCTGAAGCAATTGGGGGAAGGGGATAAGGATTTCGCGTGAAGCGGGATCGAGGCCCAGCACGAGGGCTCCGGCAAGCGCGCCCGCCAGGGTGATGGCGAGGGCTACCTGGAATGCCGCGATCCGCCGGCGAAACGTTTGGGGCAGGGTGGTGGAGACGAAGGTTTGCAGGCGGAAGGTACGGGTTCCCTGCGCGGTGTCATGCAACTCGGCGTAGGCGCGGGCCACCAGCGATTCGAGATAATGTCGCATGGCGGGTTCATCCATCAGTCCACCCAGCCGTGCCAGGTCCGCCGAGGCCCGCTCATAGAGGTAGTGGAATTTCCGGATCTCCGCGAGGGAGAGGTGGTGGCCGGAGCGGGACCGGTCCAGCATGCGGTCCAGCGCCTCCCAGGAGGGTTTTCCGGCGGCGATAAACTGTCGCAAATCCACAATCATGCCGAGGTCCTCACAGGCGTTGTCGCCGCTTGATGTTCAGGTAGGCCTGCACGAGCGCATGGAGCAGGTTCCGTTCGTCGGTATGCAACACCTCCACGCCGGTGCGCTGGAGGGCGCCCTGCAGTTCCTTCAACCGTTGCCAGACGAGATGTCCCCCGAGCCGTTCGACCAGTTCGGCGGGCGCCTCGATGTCGGATCCGCTGAACAACGGACGGGCCAGGGGCGGTGTCAGCAGGGCGGTGAGCACCAGGTGCTGGCGGGTGAGCATGGGGACATGGGTGAGGAAATCCTCCGCCAGTACCGGGTCGGACAGATCGGTCATGATCATCAGGAGTGCCCGACGCCGTATCCGCAGGCGCAGGGCGCTGAACAGTTCGCGGAAATCGGGAGAGGCGAGGGCGGGCCGGGTCTGGAGCAGGATTTCCCGGCAGGCGGCCTGGTGGGCCCGTCCGGTTCCCGCGCGCAGGAACTGCCTGACCTGGCGGTCGAAGGTGACCAGGCCGAACCGGTCCGACTGGCGGTTGGCCACCCAACCCACGGATACGGCGGCAACCACGAGCCGTTCGAGCATGGGTTCGTCGGGAGCCGGCCGTGCCGAGAGCCGGGCGGAGTCCATCACCACATACACGTCCTGGGTTCGTTCCGCCTGGTACTGGCGGATGACGGGGCGTCCGCGCTTGGCGGTGGTCTTCCAGTGGATCGAGTCGTAGGAATCGCCGGGGATGTATTCCCGCAGTTTTTCGAACTCGCGTCCCTGACCGAGCAGGCGTTGAAGGTGCAACCCGCTGAATGGGCGGTCGAGGAAGAACGGCGCCAGTTGGCGGCGCGCCTCGCGCAGGTCCGGGTAACAGCGGATTTCGGTGTTGCAGGGGAATGTCTCGCGCAAAGCCCAGAAACCCAGCCGGGAGGATTGTTCCATGAACAGGCGTTCGATCCGGTAGCGGCCGCGGCGTACCGGCAGGCATGACCAGGCGGTACGGGTTGCCGACTGGCCGGCCGGGATGCGGATGGCCAGGGTGGGTGTGGTGGAACCGATGGCCGGATCCAGGGGAAGCCCGAGGATCATGTGGCCGGCATGTCCGGCCCGGTTCTGTATGATCAGGGGAATGGACCCGGGCCGGTGGCAGGTGATGCGGACAATCCCCGGCGCCTGGACGTGGAATGTGCCGCGCAATCGCCGGATGGACCAGGCGTCCGCCACCACGATTGCGCCGAATCCGGCGAGCATGGCAAGCACGGCCGGGCGGGTGTCGGGCAGCAGGCCGCCTGCCGCCACCACGGGTAGCAGGGCGAACATCCATCCGATCAGCCGTTGGCCGGGAATCACATGCATGGTGTCAGCGGGGAACCTCGGTTTCGTTGAGGATGGTGGTGACCACTTCCTCCACGGTCAGCCCTTCAATCTCGAACTCGGGGCGCAAGACAAGGCGGTGTGCCAGTACCGGGACGGCGATTTCCTTCAGGTCGTCGGGGGTGACGAAATCGCGTTCCTGCAGGGCGGCCCGGGCGCGGGAAGCCAGCAGGAAGGCCTGGGTGGCGCGGGGGCCGGCCCCGACCATGACGGCGGCATGGGACCGGGTGGCCCGCACGATGTCCACCAGGTAGGCGATCAGTTCCTCACGCACGGTGACCTGTTCCAGTATGGTCCGCAGGGAGGCGAGTTCATCGGTCCGGATCACGGGTTCGACCGAGCCGCCGGCCAGCACGTGTTCCGGTGCCTGCCGGCCCTGCATGCGGCGGGCCAGTTCCAGCTCGGAGTCGCGGTCGGGGCAACCCATCGGGATTTTAAACAGGAAGCGGTCCTTCTGGGCTTCGGGGAGGGGATAGGTGCCTTCGAACTCGATCGGGTTCTGCGTGGCGAAGACGGTGAAATCCGGTGACAGCGGATGGGTGTCGCGGTCGATGGTCACCTGTCGTTCCTGCATGGCCTGGAGCAGGGCCGACTGTGTCTTGGCCGGCGCACGGTTGATTTCATCGGCCAGCAGGAAGGTGGTGAAGACCGGTCCCCGCACCAGGGTGAACGCGGCGCTGCGCATGTCGAAGACGTTGGTGCCGATGATGTCCGCGGGCATCAGGTCCGGCGTGAACTGGATGCGCTGGAAATCGCAGCCGAGCAGGCGGGCCAGGGTGCGGACCAGCAGGGTTTTGGCGATGCCCGGCACGCCTTCGATCAACGCATGCTGGTTGGTGAAGATGGTGATCAGGGCGAGGTCGAGGGCGGCCTCCTGGCCGATGATCACGCGGGCGGCCTGGTGCCGCGCTTCGGCCAATACGTCACGCAGTCGGGTGGTATCCATGGTCGGGTCTCCTTGTTGCATCGGGTTTCGTTTGCGGGGTGTGAGCGGGGTCCCGCCGTCCGGCGGGATTCAAAAGGGATGCCAGGGTCCGGTAGCGGCGGACGATATCCGCTGCGCGGGGTGGTTTGTCGGGTTCATCGGCAAGCTGATCCACCGCCTGTTGCCAGGTGGCGGGGGGGACGCGTCCGGCGGTGGCATGCCAGGTATCGAGGCAGGTGCCCAGAAGGTTCCTGCGTGGGATGTGGCGGCGGAGGAGGTTGATCAGGGCGGTGACGGAATCCTGCCGGACGAACACGACCCGGCCGGTACGCGCGGAGGGCGGTGCCGGAACCAAGGGGCGGGAAATCCGTGCCAGGAGCAGGACGATGCACAAGGCGAACCAGATACCGGTGGGACCGAATCCCAGGGAACGGGCGCGGATCATGAATCCTTCCATGCGGCTGATACCCAGGTGCTGTTCGTCGAAGACAATCCGGGGATGGGGGCCGGCGATCCAGGCGATGAAGCCGGTTTGACGGTTTCGGAACAGCGCCTCGTTTGAGAGCAGGTACCCGGGTGAAACGAGCACGAGACGGCCGGCGCCGAGGGGGCGTTCCATCACCACCGGCTGGTTGTCGACCGTGTAGCGGGGGATCCAGGCGGTGGCCAGGTTGGTGAAGCACAAGCGGGTATGGCAGGGGATTTGTGTGGGCAGCCCGGTTGCGGATGTGGAATCAACCCGGTCGGCCGGTTGACCGAAGGCGGACTCGGGCAGGCGGGCAAAGGTGAATCCCCAGGTGGTATCGGCGCGCGGTGTTGCCGGCGTTGGGCTGCGGGTGCGGCGCAACCGGTTGGTGACAGGCGGACTGGATGGCAGGGGTTCCTTGATCAGGGGCTGGAAGGCAAAGACCACCCGTCCCCCTGATTTGACATGCTGAACCAGGGCGGCCTGTTCGGAGGCTGTCAGGAAGGCCATATCGTGCGGCATGCATCCCGCGAGCAGCAGGGTGGTGTCCGGGGGTGCCATCCATGATTCCAGGGGCTGGTAGAGGCGTTCGACAGTCCGGTTCTCCCAACGGGCCAGACTATCGTGGAGGATGCGGGTTCCCAGCGGGTCGGAACGGAGTGAGGAATAGGGTGGGAATGCGTCACCGGCACGGAAGCGGAGTCCCAGGAGGTGGATGGTGCCGATGGCCATCAGGGTCAGTGTGGCCAGCAAGGCCATGGGTCCCGTGAGCGAGCGTCTCATAACGGGTCACTCCCCTGGTTGACGGGTCCGGATGTTGATTGTGCAAGGTGTTGTTCCTGTTGTTCGATTTGGGCCAGGATGCCGGCATCCACCGGGTGGGTGCCGTACCAGATCCGTTCGACCGGTACGGTGATGGCCGTGAAAAGGGGTGGCAGATCGGGGTGACCGGCCTGGTGCCGCTGGAGTTCCCGGAGGTAGTCATGGTTGGATTTGTGGCGGGCGAGACGGATCAGCCCGGAAGATGCCAGCCGGGCCAGGCAGGCGAGCAGGAGGGTGCGAACTGCCAGCCGGTATTCACCCTGGCGGGCCAGGGTATGGGTCAGGATCAGCCAGGCATCCTCGGGGCGTTCATCGGCCTGGGTCTGTTCAGTGATGGCGGGGAGCGGTTCGACGAGGGGGATGGATTCGGTGGGGGTGGCTGCCATGCGTCGCCTGAACCGCCAGGCCAGCAGTGCAAGCCCGGATGCCACGAGCGCAATAACGATGAACCAGAGGGTTTGGATGGATAGCTCCCAGTTTCCGGGATCCCGGGGGGGCGGTTGGTCCGTGTTTTTGAAGAGTGCTTCCAGCCAGTCGGACCAGCGTTGCAGGGTGGGTTCGATCCAGTGCCAGAGTTGTTCGAACGCCTTGCCGATATCGCGGAAAAATGCAACCAGCCAAACGGTGCTGTCGGTGGAGGTTTCGGTTTCGGTCCGGGGTAATCGCCAGGTGAATTGGGGATCGGCAAGGGTATGGCGGATGGCCGCGTCAAGCGCGACGGTGTCGGCCGAAACGTCCGATGCTTCCGCGCCGGTTACCGTCGGGGCGGTTGCCAGGCATAGGATCACCGGGAGGATGAACAGGCAATGGTTCAATCGGTGTCCTCCGCCTGCAGGTCGGCCAGCAGATCGGCCCCGCTCTCGATGGATTCCGACTCGAAGCAGCGGAGCAGGTAGGCGGTCTTGACGACCGGATCCAGTACCATGGCGGACAGGACCATCAGGGTGACGGGAAACGTGGTGTTGAACACGATGGCCAGACCGGCCGTCTGAAAAAGGGATTGAATGCCCAGGACGCGGTGAAGGATCTCGGGCAGGCCGAGCAGGAGAAAGGCGATGTTGCCTGCCACCACGCAGCCGACCGGGCAGAGGGGGATCGTGGCGATGCATAACAGGGCCAGCATGAGCATCAGCCAGAATGGACCGCTGATGTCCTGGATGTCGGGTGTCATCGTGATGGCGATGCCGGCCGACGTGAAGCCGAGCCCGATCGCGAGCGCGAGCAACCAGGGGCCGATCAGCCAGATGATCAGCAGGCTGTGGGTGGTGCGTTCCCGGGCATACCGCCAGGCCTTGCGTGCCAGGGCCAGCGGGGAATCGGTGCCGTCGTCCAGGGCGGTTGTGTTCTGGTGGAATCCGTAGACGAGATGGAACGGCATGAGTACCAGCAGGGAGAGGGGGATGAGCAGCAAGCCGGCGGGTTGCAGGATGGCCTGGTTGGTCAACCGTCTCCACCGGGTGTGGAATGAGCCGTGCGGTTCATTCCGGCGGAGCAGGTGGTGGCGCAATCCCGTGGTGAAGGAAGCCTGCCAGTATTTCATCCAGAGGAAGAGAAGGGCCAATACCAGGGAGAACGGCAGGCAGCGGGCGGGGGCGAAGGCGCTCCGGCTCATGTCGGTCCAGAAATACAGGAAAGCGAGGGCAAACGGCACGGTCCCGATGAAGTAGCGGGCGGTTACGGAAGCCGGAGCCAGCCGCAGCAGGTCCAGTGAATGCCCCACGGTATCCCAGGCGGATGTGCGGAATCTGTCAGGGGGCGGCATCGGATGCCTTCCAGTAACGGCCTTCGTGAACGGCTGACGGGATGTTCAGCAGGATCTGGCCGAGCCCGTAAAAAATCATCCATGCCAGGAGTATGCCGGCCGCGGCAGCGAGGCCGGCCCTGTGCAACCGGGATTGGGAACGGGGCGCCTGCCGGCCTGCCAGGAGGCAGGCGGAGCAAATCACCCGACCGTGATGTTCGGTCACGCATTCCCTGCAGAAATGGCGGGCGCATACCGGGCAACGGGCAGCCGCTTCCCGGCCGGGATGATTAAAACAGCGCTGCTGTGCCGGATGGGTCATGGTGGTGAGGGGGGCGGGGGCGGATGGCCGGACTGTCTGCGGTATAGTTGCACCAGGCCCATGGATCCGGTGAGTCCGGCCATCAGGGCGGACAGGACGAGAAAGGACGTGGTGATCATTGAGGTGCCGGCGGGGGGATATAATACCTGCAGCAGCGATGCGGGGCTGGAGTGATTCCAGGTGGGTAACCGGAACATCATCAGGGATGAGTGGAATGAATAGGCCAGAACGAGGTATACGAGCGTGGTCCAGGTAAGGCCCTGGATGGTGTTTGGCAGCCGGGTTCCAGCCTGCCGGCTGAGTGCCAGGATCAGACTGGTCAGGAGGGCGATGGACAGGATCAATCCCGTGATCAACATGACCGGCGCCGTGGAATGGAACCGGAACAGGCTATGCGCCAGATCCACCAGCAGCAGGGCAAACAAGACCGTGTGGGCGTGTCCCCGGTAGGGGCGGAACGGGAGGACCGGGATGGTTGCCGTATCGGTGGCTGGTGTGGAGGATGTTTCCGGCCCGCGCCCGGATGGAGCGGCTGAATCCGTCGCGAATGCCTGCAGGGCGGCTGGATTCAGGGTGCCCTGGGCGGATTCCACCGGTTGGCGGACGGCGGCAATGAAGCGGTTGGCGAGGGGCAGGCGGTTTAGGGGTTTTAGCGGTAGGGACTGGACGGCAGACTGTATCCATGTATCGCAGGTGGGACCACGGTGCGCATTGATCAAAAGACCGAGTCCCGGGATCCAGGCGATGAGGAATACGATCAGGGCGGCCGGGGGAGGCGACTGTTTTACCGCCAGGACAGCCGCGAGCAGCAAGATGGCCAGGGTGAAGGTTCCCAGCCAGGCTGCGTAGATCCGGTTCCAGACCGTGCGCCGGACAATCACGGCCTGGATGTCGCGGAAATACAGGCGTCGATAGGTTTCCCGGTAACCCTCCTGGCGGACCAGGAGCAGGTGGTCGGGGCCGGTAAACAGGCGGTGCCGGATCCGGTAAGCGAGCGATGATTCAAGGGTACTGCGCCCGAACGGTTGGTATGATGGGGATTCCGCCGTCATGCCATGTCATCCAGCATGAGGTGGATAATCCATAGGCCCAGTGCGAATTCAGCCAGTGCCAGGAGGGCCGCCAGGATCATGGGCCAGCGCCGTTGCGGGAGTATTCCGGGCGGTTGTCGGATGGCGTGGATGGCGTAGCCGAACGCGATGGGGGCGGTTATGGCCAGAAACGGGAACACCAGGAGCGGGAGGAGTGTGAGGGTCCAGGCAATCTGCTGGTAGAGGATGCGTTCCGTGGTGAGATTGGGCAGGGCGCCGTCATGTTTCTGCCGGCTGAGGCAGGCTGCGCAGACGTTCCGGCCCATGCGGTTGATCCGGCACAAGGCGCAGAGGAAACGACCGCATTCCTCGCAGGCCGCCACCGCCTTGCGGCCTGCGTGATGGAAACAGGAGGCATCGCCTTCCGCAACCGGGACCGGCAGGTCGGGATCCGGCTGGTGCGTGTGGAGGAGCGCTGGAAAGACGCAGGCCCGGATGGCGGACCCGCATTGCGTGCACAACGACATCGTGTCGGTGTTCAAGGCGAACCAGGGCAGTTCCTGGCGGCATTTCGGACAGATTACCCGGGTGTTCGTGCCCGTTGTTTCCGTCATGCCGTCTGGCCCCGGTTGTTACCGTTAAACATCGGTCCGGATGACGCGCGTGTCGCATATCCGGTCGTGCAGCGTTCGTTTTTCATCGTCGAATGCCGCCATCAGGTATCCGATGTAGAGGATGATACCGCTCAACATCTCGGCGAAGAACCTGCCGCAGGCGCGGGAATAGGACACCGGGGACCCGTCAGCGCGTATGATCTTCAGCTTGCAGGCCATCTTGCCCGGTGTCCGCCCATAGCGACCGACAAACCAGGTGGCGTAGGCAATCTGTATGGTCATCTGGATGACAAAGAGCACCAGTTGGACCAGGATGGCGGCGTCGGAGGAGTTCTGGATCATGATGGCAGACATTATGCCACCCATGAAGGAGAAGACCATGTTCACGACGCCCAGGATCAGGCCGTCGATGAATTTGGCGGCGAACCGGATCCAGAAGCCGGCGTATTCGTAGATGCCGGGCAATGTGACGCCTTCCTGGACACGCTGGAAGAACGTGTCCTTGCAGGCGGCGCAGACGAATTTGCCTTCGTACGCGACCAGATCCTCCATGGGGAAGGGACGCTGGCATTCGCAGCAGTTGGCGGAAGCCGGTGTTTCGGCTGCGGCCGGTTCGGGCACCAATAGGGCCGGTTCGGAAGCCGGACCCGAAGGTCCCTGGATGGTGCGGTAAGGCGCCCAGGCTTTCATGGTCTCGTTCCAGACCAGGGTTTCCGGCAGGACGGTTCCCGCACTGATTTTGGCGTCAAATGCTTCCTGGGTGAGGGGGCCGACCGGCTGATTATTCTCGGCAACATACCATTGCATACGGGAACCTCCGTTTCGTTCGTTGAACCATACCGCATGTGGTGCAGGGAAATCCAGTCAGGAAATGACGATTACACGCTTGTCAGGAACGGACTCGGGGGCCTATCATGCGCCGCGTTATATACAGGTTTAACCGTGGTTTTGAAGGTGGGGGGGCGGGAATGCAGACGCGAGCGGTTCGGATTCATGGGGAAAATGACATTCGACTCGATACGTTCGAGTTGCCGGACATCCGGGATGATGAAATCCTGGCGGATGTGGTGACGGACAGCATCTGCATGTCCTCCCACAAGGCGGCCATCCAGGGGCCCGCACACAAGCGCGTGCCCAACGATGTTGCCCAGCACCCCACGATTCTCGGGCATGAGTTCTGTGGAACGGTCCTGAAAGTTGGTTCCCGATGGAAGAACCGTTTCAAGGAAGGTCAGAAATACAGCATCCAGCCGGCCCTGAGCATTCCGGGCCGTGAACTTGATGCGCCGGGGTATTCCTTCCCGTTCATCGGCGGGAGTGCCACGCATATCGTGATCCCGAAGGAAGTGATGGAGCGGGAATGCCTGCTGGCCTACGACGGGGACGCCTACTTCAAGGCATCGCTGGCGGAACCGGTTTCGTGCATTATCGGGGCCTTCAAGAGCCAGTACCATTTTCGGCAGGGAGTCTATACGCACCAGATGGGTATACGGGACGGCGGATCCATGACGATTCTCGCGGGTGCCGGCCCGATGGGGTTGGGCGCGATCGATTATGCCCTGCATGGCCCGCGCAAACCCAAGCGCCTGGTGGTGACGGACATTGATGATGCCCGCCTGAACCGGGCATCGTCCCTGTTCCCGCCGGAATCGGCGGCGCGGGATGGGGTGGAACTGCGCTATGTGAACACGTCCGGCCAGGATGCGGTTGCCCTGCTCAAGTCGGTCAACGGCGGGGATGGATATGACGATGTGTTCGTGTTTGCGCCGGTCGCGCCGCTGGTGGAGCAGGGATCGGCCCTGTTGGGGTTCAATGGATGCCTGAACTTCTTTGCCGGCCCGTCCAAGGCCGACTTCAAGGCTTCGATCAATTTCTACGAGGTGCATTACAGCGGTCACCATATCGCGGGATCGTCCGGCGGAAACACCGACGACATGCGCGATGCGCTCGAGCTGATGGGGCGGAACCGGATCAACCCGGCCGTCATGATCACCCATGTCGGCGGCATGGATTGCGTGGTGGACACGGTCATGCGGCTGCCGTCGATACCCGGCGGCAAAAAGCTGGTGTATACCCGGATTGCCCTGCCGCTGACGGCGCTGGATGATTTCGGGAAAGCCGGCGCTGCCAATCCGTTGTTTGCGGAATTGGACCGGATTACCCGGGCGCATAACGGGCTGTGGTCGACCGAGGCGGAGCAGTACCTGCTGGCCCATGCCAAACCGATTGACAGTGCGACATGATCTGTAGGCGGGGGACCGGTCCCCGACGAGGAGTTGCCGACTATGAGTAATCTGGACACGGCCTGGATCACGGGCATTCGAATGGGTGTTTGCCGGGTGAGACGCCGGGCCGGGCAGTTACCGGTGGTGCTGGCCGTGGATACCGGGCCGAAAGCTCTGGACCTGGCTGCCCGGGCAGGGGCATTGCCGGACGCCTGCCGGAAAGCGGGGTTGCGCGGTGTAACCGTGCCGGATGGATCGAATCCGGTGGTGCTAGCCGGCGCTGTTGAATCTGCCTGTGCGGGTGGTATTCCCGATGTGGTGGCGGTGACCGGATGCGGCGTGGCGGCGGTGGCGGACGGGCCGGAGACTGCCCGGTTGCGGTTGAAAGCCTGCCTGGAAGGGGTGGCCATTGAACCGAAGGGTACCCGTCCCCTGTCTGCCGGCCGGCTGGCCGGCCAGGTGGTACTGGTGACCGGTGGGGCCCAGGGATTCGGCAAGGGGATTGCAGAATCCCTGATCCGGGAAGGCGCGGCGGTGGTGGTGGCTGATTTGAACGAGGCGATCGGGGTGCAGACCGCGGATGAATTGAACCGCATGGCCGGCGGCGCCGTTGCCCGGTTTGTGCGGATGGATGTGACCAGCCTGGCGTCGCTGGAAACCGGGGTGGCCGAGACGGTCCGGGTCTTTGGTGGACTCGATATCCTGGTGGCCAATGCCGGCGTGCTGAAGGCGGGATCGATTGAGGAATTGGATGAACGGGCCTTCGACCTGGTGACAGCGGTAAACTACAAGGCGTATTTCCTCTGCGTTCGTGCGGCGGTTCCCGTGATGAAACTCCAGCGGGCCTTATGCCCGGGAATCTGGATGGATGTGGTCCAGATCAACTCGAAATCCGGACTGGAAGGCAGCAACAAGAATTTTGCCTATGCCGGGAGCAAGTTCGGCGGGATCGGGTTGACGCAGTCGTTTGCCCTTGAGCTGGTGGAGTACGGGATCAAGGTGAACTCGATTTGTCCGGGCAACTACTACGAGGGGCCGTTGTGGTCCGATCCTGAAAAAGGCCTGTTTGTGCAGTACCTGCGTACCGGGAAGGTGCCGGGCGCCAAAACCATTGATGACGTCAAGGCCTTCTACATGGGCAAGGTGCCGATGCGGCGGGGATGTTCTCCACTGGATGTGACCCGGGCGATTCTCTACCTGCATGAGCAGGAATACGAAACGGGCCAGGCTTTGCCGGTGACCGGCGGCCAGGTCATGATGAATTGAGTCAGCCGGATTTTGCGGTTTCGACCAGGGCGCGGAGGTTTTCCTCGGGCGTTTCGCGGCCCACCTGGTCCCCGGTTCCTACTATGACGCGCGGGTTTCCGCGGAACGCTTCCAGGATTTCGCGGACTTCGCGCCGCACATCGTCCGGGGTGCCCCGGATCAGGGTTTCCACCGTGTGCACGTTGCCGTTCATGGTGGTCCGGCCGCGGAGCAGCCGTTCCACCGTACGTAATTCGTCCAGGCCGTTGACATCGCCGCCCGGCGGACGTTCAAACGGGCATACGCAATCAATCCCGGTCCCGGCAAAGTCGGCGACGGTTTCCATGCACTTGCCGTGAAAATGGATGTGCAACAGGCGTCCGTGCCGGTGGGCTTCCTCGGCGACGGCGCGGATGATCGGTTTGTCCCATCGCCTCCAGAGTTCGGGACCGATCAGGGAATTGCAGCTCCAGGAACACCCGATGCAGAGGCTTTCCAACGGGGTTTGCGTGCAGATGCGGCGCACGGTCCGCACCATGCGGTCCCGGTAACGTTCGTGCAAGGCTTCGAGCCGGGGAAGGAAATCGGGATCCAGGAAATCGTAAACGCCGGTTTCAAATCCGCCGTCCCGGCCGCCGGCAACAAAATCAAAGAAGGGGACCCCCAGCCAGGCTTCCAGCAGATAGGCGTCCCCTACATCCTCCCAGGCGCGGATCAGCGGGGAACAGTCCATGGTGTCGGGGTCGCCGCCGAACGCCGCGATTTCCCAGGCCGGGAAGTCGTGGTCGCGGTCCTTGACGGCACCCTCGAGACTCCAACCGGGTTCATCCCGGCTGATCCGGCTGACGGTGCGTAGATCGCCCTTCGGGGTGGAGGTGGTCGTGACGGTTTCCAGGGTGTTGTTGTCGATCCATCGTTCGGTTGAACGGGAGGTGACCTGGGGATTGGCCGGGCCGCAGAAGGCGATGCCCCAGCCTTCGCAATCGAAGGCCTGGAAGGTTTGCTTGAGCGCCTGGTGGAACGGTATCTCGCGGGCGAAACGGATCATATCGAGACCGAGCAGCCTGGCCGGATAATAATACCAGAATTCGGGAGCAATGGCGGGCCGGTCGTTGGGAACGCCGCGGTAGGCGTTGAGCATGCGTTGTTTGCCGGTCATGTCCGGTGGCTCCCGCCGGAATCGGCCGGTCCGGACCAGATGAAACGTGTTGCGTGATACGTCCATCCCTTTCCGGGTTGTTCGCGGTGTCGGGAGCCGGTGCGGATCATGGCCTGGGTTTCTTCCCAGGTTTTTACGCCGCTGATCGAGTCGGGCACTTGGACATTCTGTGCGCCGACGCAGCAGGCGGTGGCCAGGGCTGTTTCGGGATCGGCGCCACGGAGCAGGGCGGCGAGGAATCCCGCGATGGCGTTGTCGCCGGAACCGACGGCGGCCACCACCCGGTCCACGTGGAACACCTCGTGCCAGAGGATCCGGCCGGCCCAGGCGTTGGGATTGGCGGGTGCGGCGCGGCCAAGTGCCTGGAGGGATGACCGGTCCGCAGTGAGCAGGATCATGCCGCGCATGCCGCATTTAAGGAGGGCCATCCGGGCGCCCAACCGGAGGAGTTCGCGGCCGAGCCATAGGAAATCGTCCGGCACATAGGCTTCCAGCGGGTCGCGGCCATGCGCTGCCTGCTGGAGCGCGTCGAAGCGTGGCCGGTTAAGCATGAACATGGCCTCCTCGGCGCTGAAGGGGGCGATGTCCACGTAAGGCAGTACCCGGTTGAGTATGGTCTTCCAATCAGCCTGTCCGGCGGGGGAGGCGGGGTCCGGTAGTGCCATGTCGAGGCTGGTGGTGGCCCCGCATGACTTGACTGTCCGGAAAATGGTTTCCGTTTCATGCCCCTGGTTTTCGAACAGGCGGCGCATCAAGGGGGGGTACCCGAGGTGGAATAGGCGTGTGGTCCGGATGAGGTCGTAGTTGATGTCGGCGGAGCAGAAGGTGTCGTTGGCGCCCGGATGGTGCAGGAATATCCGGTCGATGCCGCGGGGGGCCATGACCACCGTGTAGGAGGAATGTTCGCCTTCGACCGTGGTCAACGCCTGTTCGGCCCGGTATTGCGCGAAGATCGAGCGGATGCCGGACCCGAAGGCATCGTTGCCGATTTTGCCCATCAGGCCGGTATGGATGCCCAGCTTGATCAGCGGGATGCCGACGTTGGAAACGGCGCCGCCGGTGCAGAATGCGGTGGATTCGATGTTGAGCAGCTTGCCCGGAACGAACACCTGCTCGACGGTACCGCCCGGGTGACTCAATTCCGGGATGATATCCAGGCATACATGGCCGGCCACAACGGCATCATACGCTTTTTCAGACATGGTTGATCCTGCCCTGGAGCGATTCAAAAACGGGGGTATATTTACCTTACTCCGGGATGGAATTCCAGAACGGAATCAGCGGTTTGGCCCGGTTGATTAATCCGGGGTGCAACTGATAACCGGGTTGACGAGAGGGGCGGGTTTATTTCATGCTAGGAGGCATGAAAGTACTGGTGATCGGTTCAGGCGGGCGTGAACACGCGTTGGCATGGAAATTCAGCCAGGATCGGGATCCGCCCGAGTTGTTCTGTGCTCCCGGCAATGCGGGCACGGCAACCTTCTGCCGGAACGTGGCGATCAAGGCGGACGATATCCAGGGTCTGTGCGAATGGGCCCGGACCAACCGGCCGGATCTGGTGGTGGTGGGCCCTGAAGTTCCCTTGTGTGCCGGGATTGCCGACCGGTTGCAATTCCTGGGTGTGGCGGTTTTCGGTCCACGGCAGGATGCCGCCCGTCTCGAAGGCAGCAAGATTTTCTCCAAGGATGTCATGGAATCGGCCGGGGTTCCCACGGCGCGATCCTGCCGTTTCCGGGACAGTCGTTCCGCGCTCGATTATTTGAAAACCCTGCCGCCACGCGTGGTGGTCAAGGCGGACGGCCTGGCTGCCGGCAAAGGGGTGGTGGTGGCGGAACGGCATGCGGAGGCGGAGCAGGCCATTCATGACATGCTCGATGGCCGCATGTTCGGTGATGCCGGGACGGAAATCCTGGTGGAAGAGTTCCTGGAAGGTGAGGAAGCTTCCATCCTGGCACTGGTGGACGGCAACCGGGCGGTCTTGCTGCCGGCATCCCAGGATCACAAGCGGGTGGGGGATGGAGACACGGGGCCCAACACGGGCGGGATGGGCGCCTATTCGCCGGCCCCGGTGGTAACCCCGGCGCTCCGGCCGCTCATCGAGGAGCAGGTTTTCAATCCCATGCTCCGGGAATTGTCGCGTCGTGGAATCCGTTACCAGGGGGTCCTGTATGCCGGGCTGATGATCGGGCCGCAGGGGATCAAGGTGTTGGAGTTCAACTGCCGGTTTGGCGACCCTGAAACGCAGGCGGTTCTGCCGCGGCTGGACGGTGACCTGGTGCCCTTGTTGCAGTCCTGTGTAACGGGTACCCTGCAGGCCGGCCAGGTGAAACAGCGTTCTCAAGCCTGCGTGTGCGTGGTGACGACTGCCGGCGGGTATCCGGGGCATTATGCGAAGGGTACGCCGATCGATGGCCTGGCAGCGGCGGCTCGGATTCCCGGTGTGGTGGTGTTTCATGCTGGGACCGAACTGAAGGATGGCCGGGTGGTGACCAGTGGTGGGCGGGTCCTGGGGGTGACGGCCCTGGGGGATACCCTCCAGGTCGCTGTATCGCGCGCCTACGAGGCCGTTACGGCTGTACGGTTTGACGGGATGCACTATCGCCGTGATATTGCGGCCCGCGCGTTGAACCGGAAACCGGCCTGATGGATGGTGGTTCAAACAGGGGGGATTCATGAAGTCGAAACGTCCGGCGGCGGAAGTCGCCATTATCATGGGCAGTGATTCCGATTGGGAATTTCTCAAGGATGGGGCAAAGACCCTGCAGGCTTTCGGGGTGTTATTTGACGTGCATGTGATGTCGGCGCACCGGACGCCGGAAGCCGCGGCCCGGTTTGCCAAATCAGCAAGTGGGAAGGGGCTCCAGGTTATTCTCGCGGCAGCCGGCGGTGCCGCCCATCTGGCGGGCGTTATTGCGGGGCATACGATCCTGCCGGTCATCGGCATCCCGGTCAAAGGCGGCGCCTTGA
>Ga0156641_1144_pt1 | contig 19651 bp, 13 predicted proteins | sample RifOxyC3_FD_110715 | JGI IMG/M metagenome (GOLD analysis project Ga0156641, IMG submission 110715) | Lentisphaerae bacterium RIFOXYC12_FULL_60_16 | reverse complement strand
CACCCCACCAGATAAAGGTCCAGGCCGCCCCATGCCAGAGTCCACCCAGCAGGAACGTGATCAACAGATTTACCTGCGTCCGGCGAAGCGTTCCCCGCGATCCTCCCAACGGAATGTAAAGATAGTCACGCAGCCAGGTGGATAGTGAAATATGCCACCTCCGCCAGAAATCCTGGAGACTGGTCGCCAGGTAAGGCGCGTGAAAGTTATCCGGAAAATGGAACCCAAGCAACAGCGCCGTTCCGATGGCAATATCCGAATAAGCCGAAAAATCGCAGTATATCTGGATCGCGTAACCGTACACCCCCATCAGGACATCCGGCCCGCTATAGGCTTCGGGCCATGCAAACACCGGATCAGCCAGCCGTGCCGCCAGCCAGTTGGCCACCACGGTTTTTTTGAAGAGCCCGCTCAAGATCAGGAAGCCTGCCCGGCCCGCGTCAATCCGCACCTCACGCCGCGGCATCTGTTCCATTTGCGGAACCAGATCCTCCGCACGCACGATCGGCCCCGCCACCAGTTGAGGAAAAAACGCCAGGTAATTGGCGAAATCCAACCATGTCCTGGCAGGTGCCGTACGTCCGCGATAAACATCCATGACGTAACTCAGCGCCTGAAAGGTGAAAAACGAAATCCCGACCGGGAGCACCACCTTCGACAACCAGGGGTAGACCTCCTCTTGTACGCCGACCAGCCAGTTCACCGCGTCAGGACCCAACCAAAGGCAACAGGGCCGCATCAAGGGAAACAACAGATCCCCCACCACAAACCCGGCATACTTGAAACTGCCGAGCAGCCCCAAGTTGAAGACGATGGCCCCAACCAACCACGGGCGGCTCCTGCACACACCCCCATGCCGGCCCGCCCGTTCGATCTGCCGGGCCAGGGCATGATTGACCATGGTGGACAACAACAGCATCAACGCAAACTTCCAACTCCAGTACCCGTAAAAAAACAAACTGGCCGCCAGCAGGACCCCTTTGCGGGCACGGGGGAAACCTTCCAGCGACCAATGCAGATGGAAAATTACCAGGAAGAATATCGCAAACACTGTGGTCGGAAAAAGCATGGGCTATCGTTCCGTTACTCAGGCAGGCGGCAGATCCCCTTCATCCGCCGTCAGGGGGCAACCCACCCTGATTCATTCAGCAAATGCAATCGTGGGGTGACCCTAATATCGTCCGTCCCGTCATCCCCGGCATCCGGAAGGGTCAAACGCGCCCCCCAGGCATCCTTCAAGGGGTGCACCAGCACACTTCCAACCGGGATTTCCCTCACCGCGATCCGTTCGCCGGGTCCCGGCAACAGATGGTCCCGCGCCTGCGGGCGCGCCGGACGATCGTCGCGCGCGGGCCGGGCCGTGTCCGGCGAATTCCACAAGGCGGCTTCCGTTTCCAGCACAATGACCGATGCCGGACGAACCTCGAGGGCATGGCGCAAGGCCGCCAACCAGTCCGCGGAGGCGGGCGTCCGCCGCTTCACCATCAATCCCTTCAGATGGTTCCGATGAATAAAATCCACCAGGCGGTCCGGCTCCACGTTCCCATCATAAGCCAGGTCCAACACAGGCATCAGGCGGATCCGGTGAAAGGCGCAGAACATGCGCAGAATATCCGGCTGATCCTGCAGATCTTCGGGCAGCGATCCGTCCGGATCCTGGCTCGCCCATACCGGCGCCAGGGCGGACAAGTTCCGCACATACGGGCGAAGCAAGGCCACCTGGTCTTCCGGTTTTCCGGGAGCCACCAGGGCCAGGGCAGCGGGTTGCGGCTCGCAATCCATCCGTACAATGCGTGCCCGGGCCATGCCCAGCTCGAAGGAAAACGGGGCGATGCCCCACCATCCATAGGCAACTGCCTGCGGAATTTCGAGCGGCGCATCGAAAATCTCCAGATCATTGGCAAATCCACGCGCGCCGTCACCGCACAACTCAATCCGCAGCTTGAGACTGCCGGGCGGACGGATCCAGGGCCGGTTCATGAAGGCGAGCAGTTCGCCCTGGTTCCAAGCCTGGAGATGAATGGATCCTTCCTGGTCAAACCCGAAACGCACCATGCCGCGCGCACTGCGCCGCGCATAGATCCAGAAAAAACCCTGCGATTCATCCAGTGCCACCTCCAACATGCCGTCACGCATCAATTCGGACCGCCGCAGGCGCAGGTAGGTCTCCGCCTGGTCGGTCGCCGCGCGCAATTCGTACCGACCCCGATCCAACGCACGAATGCCCCCCGACGCGATCCATCCGTCCGACAATTGCCCGGTCGCAAAATGATCCGTCACGCGGCGGGTAAGGGGAAGAAACTGCTCGTACAATGCCTTGAGCCGGGGATCATGATCCGCTCCGGCCCGTTGCCGGATAATATCGAAGAAGACACCCGATTCGGGATATGTCAACAATTCCTGCGCCAACATCAGGTGCCCGAAGGACAGGCCTGATTCAGGCGCTTGCCCCATTTCCAGCATACCGCGCATGGTCTGGTATCGTTCCCCCGCGGCATCCTGCATGTTCAACAAGGCAACCCGGGCCTCCAGGTTCTGCGGCGATTCGGCCACCAGGGTCTCCAGCATGGCGCGCGCCTCGGCGCGCCGCCGACGCCGATGCAGCCATTGCGCCTGGGCAATCAGGATGTCCGGATGTTCGGGAAAGATGCGGGCATACCGATTCAACGCTTCCCGTGCTTCATCCACACGACCCATCGTATCGAGCAGATCGGCGCGCCGGATCGCCATGTGGATCTGGCCGGGACTGACGGCAAGACTCCGGGTATAATAGTCCAACCCCTTTCCCGGTTCCCCTTTCTGAACATAGGCGCGTCCGATCAACGACAAGACTTCGGTATTCTGCGGATCTTCCTCCAACCAGGCGTTCCAGTGGCGAATCGCCCGCTCGTAGTCACCCTCCTGGAAGGCAATGAATCCGTCGCGCCGGTTGGCATCCTGGCGCGCCCACGGGGACAGCATCTCGGCGGGCAGCGCACGGGTCGCCATCTGGTAATACAGGTTCAGGTGCATGTCGGCAGCCGGCGGCGGCAGGTCTTCGGCCACCACGGGATTCGGAATCGCCGCCTCAAGCGCATCGGCCTGGGCCGGCGAGTCGGCTGCAAACAGCACACCGGGAAACAGCGCGGCGACAGAAGCAAAGGACGCCATGCGCTTGACCGACACCGGGAAATTGATCGCCAGCCTCATATCATGCTCCTTGATTCGTTGATGAACTTGCTGCAACCAGGGCACCAGTTTCGGCATGTCCGCCTGGGCCACCCGACTGCATTCCACGTACAGGCCATCCACCCCCAGCGCATCCGCCTCCCTCACCGGAAGATCTGGCGGCACCTGCAAAGCCAGATCCGCCGAATGCACCTTCAAGCGCGGCAGGATGGACACCCGGTGAATCCGTCCGAAGGTGAGCAACGCCTGGTCATCCCATCCGGGCAGCACCAGGGGTACCGATTGCACGACATCCAACCAGGGCGGGCTGACGGCCTCCAGACGATAGGCCTCGCGGTACAAACGGCTCATCAATTCAGGATACGCCCCGGCCCAATCCGTGCTCCAACCCAACAGGATCCGACGCGGACGAGGGAATGTCATGGACAGGATTTGCACCTGGGCTTTCCCGGGTTCAGGATCCCAAACCTCAAGCCCCAACAAACCCGGGCCCACCTTCCCCATGAGGTCAATGGGTTCCCGGGGTATCATGCGTCCGTCCAGCGAGGCAAACAGGGTCCGTCCCTTCAGGGTCAGTTCAAGTTCCCGAACCGTATCCGGCTGACCAGCCGGTTCCTGTACGGAAGCCAGCAGGAATTCCTCGACCCCGTACAATTTCTGGTTCACCCGGCAATTCCCCTCGGCATCCATCAACAGGCGAATCCCCGCGTCACCGCCTGGTCGCGCCCGCAGGCGGACGGCAAACTGTCCGGCCAACAGACGGAACCGCAAGCGAACCGTGAAATCCTCAAACAGGTCGCTACCCACCAGCCAGCTCTGCGCGCCCGTCGTGGGTTTCCGACCCTCGGAAGCCTCATCCGGACGAATGGCACGCACACCCAAAGCACCATCCGGTCCGGTTTCCACATGGCCCCATATGGTGCGCCACCGGGACAAGGCCAGTGGATCGTTGAGCGACCAGGGTTCAAACGTCTGGCTGGATTCGATCACCTCGATGAATTGTTCCAGGCTCCAACGCGGATCAACCTGCAGGCGGTTCAACACCCGCGGATCGGAATGCCGGGTGTTGAGCAGGAAGGGCCCCAGCGTAAAACCAATCCCGTAATGCCGTTCGACTTCCGCCAGATTCAACACGCGCGTCGCCACCGCGCGGGGATCGTATTGGCCATAATCACCATAGGGAAAGGCAAAGGCCATCGGCGGCGAACCGACTCCGGAACGAAAGGCATCCACCATGCGGAGATGATCATCGCGGATCCTGACCTGATACTCATCCACGGTTTCCAGACGGTTTTCAGCTTCGATCCACCGGGGCGAAGCAAAATAATTGGCGGTTTCCCCGTCCGGACCGGACGGAATCCGCTGGAACCCGTCAAAGGATTCGGCGCCCACATCCCACAGCCCGGACAAGGCCATATCCCGCAGGATCGGCCAACGGAGCACATCCGGATCCTGGTTTCTCATGGTGTCGGCCCGCACAAACATGACGGCCTTCCACCGGTTCGCCCGTAGAATATCCCGGGACTCAAGATATGAATTCCTGCGGGATTGCTCCAGGGTGACCATGACCGACTTGCGCGGCAGGAGTTTGCCTTCCTGGTAAAAGGTCCTGACATCGTCCAGTCCGATCGGGTTGAATCCCCGCTGCCGGAGCATCCGGATATGCTCCTCGAACTGCCGGCGGCTTACTTCCTCGGAACCACGGATCTGGCCGGCGCTCACGCCGCCATAGGCCAGCACAATAAAGGTTTCCGCATCACGCACCCCGCTCACGGCCGGCCGGTAACGAGCCCGTTGGTAAACCGCCCGCACCGGCACCCACAGGGCAATCAGCAGGAAAGTCCCGGCCAGGAAATACATCCAGGACCGAAAATTGCTGTCATGGCGGACCGGCGTGGGACGCGCCCATCCGTTCGGGGCCGGAGCTGACGAGAAGGGATCTTCGCTCATCCGCGCGTCCCCCATTTCCGGCCGCGCAACGTCAACAGCGCCGCGTAGATTTGCCAACTGAAAAAGGTCATATAGCTCATGGTATACAAAAACCCGGTCCACCAGTACCGGCGACCGGTACGTTCCCAGTAATGCAGGGTCCAGACCGCCGTGATGGCTACCACACCGACGAGGTACGACCAGACAATGTTACCCCGACCGGTCAGCAGGGTCATCAGCGGGGCCACGATCAACGCCGCGGAAATGACCAGCGGCTCAACGATCGGCATCCACATCATCGCGTACCAGGACAACGCCGGAACGGGATGCTTGCGCCACATCCAATGGCCCACCTTGACAATTTCCCGCAAGTACGACCGGTTCCAGCGCAACTGCTGGCGGACGTATTGCCGCCACCGGTCCGGCGCAATGGTGGTCGCCAGGGATTGCGCATCATACAGGATCCGGTAATCACGCAGGATCAGATTGGTCAGGCTGCGGTCATCGGCGAAATTCCCGTACTCGCCCATGACCCTGGCGTTCAGCCATTCATCCAGCACATGCAGCACACAGACCCGGCGGTAGGCCGAGAAACATCCCGGCAGGCAACTGACCGTGCCCGTCACGCTCTCCGCCGCCTTCATCACGGCATAGGAAAAGAAATACCGCACATCCTGCATGCGGGTGAGCAGGTTCGTATCGGCGTTTTCCACATCGCAATGCCCGCTGATCCCGCCCACCGCCGGATCCACAAATCCCTGCATGAGCTTCTTGAGCGATCCCGGGAAAATGAAGGTGTCCGAATCCACGCAGACCAGGAACTCCGCCCGGCTCAACAGCACGCCCACGGCCCAGGCATGGCAAAGCCCCCGGTTTTTGGCAAAGTCAACCACCACCAGGTTGGGATGCCGGGTCTGCGCGGCCAGCATCTGCTCAAGCGTATGGTCGGTTGAACCGTCATTGACGCAGACGACCTCCGCCTTGTCCGGCGGATACCCCGCAGCAAAAATGCGCTCAATGGTCTGCCGGATCACCCCCTCCTCGTTCATGCAGGGAACCAGAACCGAGAGGGTCGGTTCAAACCCCTCGATCGCACGGGGCGGAAGGTACATCGCCGCGATCAGGAAACGGGACACCACGAAAATGCCTGCCACCAGGGAATACAGGCTGACCAACGGCTGGTAAAAGTAATTACCCGCACTGCGCAACTGCATATAGACCGCCGTCGCCAGCATCACGACCGCCACGGTCAGAATCAGCGCCGACAACCATTGGGGGGGGCGGTGATACAACCGGACCTTGCGTTCCCGGATTTCCTCCAGAGACGGAAAATCCGCCGATGCCGCCATCGGGACTTCCGATTCGACCCGCTCAAACGGGCGCCGGCAATAGGGACAGGCAACCGGGGCCGGAGTCCCATGCACATGCACGGTCAACTCACAAGGATGGCAATGGCAACGGACTATGGGCACCGTCTTTGGCGCAGGTTCAAACGGTTTCTCTTCCATTACCTTCCCCGTCCCGGACATCACCCGGAATCACTTACACCTGAAATTTGAGCATAGGCCTACGGTGTGTGATTGGCCAGTAATTTCCGCTTCTATTCGGACTTTGCATTTGACTTGCACCTGCCTTCACGTCATGGTTTTACATCAATTGTCGGCGTTTCCGGATCGCCCCTCGACAAGCAACGCGGATAACGGCGGGAGCAGGTTATGGCCAATGTACTGGTTATAGACGACGAACAGAATATCCTCGATTTCCTCTCCGTCCGGATCAAGGCCATGGGTCACACACCGGTCCGGACGGCAAACTGCGCCGAAGGGCTCCTTGCCATGGACAACCCCTCCATACAGGTGATCATCGCCGACATCTATTTACCCGACAGTCCGGGACCCGGCGCGTGGATCGACCAACTCATCACCCGCGCAAAGAACCGGCCGGTGATCCTGATCACCGGGTTTCCTTCTCAAGAACTGACCGCCAAACTCAAGGAGGTCACCGTCACCGCCCTGCTCACCAAACCGTTCGAACTGGCTTTCCTCGATGAACTGATCGCCAAGATCATCGGATCCCATCCGACATGATAGATAAAACCAGGCTTGGCCTCGCTTTTTTCGACATGGCATACGGCGGTGTTTACCGCAAGCGCCCGGTGTTGTGTACCGGGCACCAGGGAAGCGGCAAAACCCTGCTGGCTTTGCATGCCCTCATGCAGGCCGTGAAGGAGGGTGAACAGGCGCTCATGTTGACTTCCTGGCACGCGAACGACCTGGTCATTGTCGCCGAGAAAACCCTGGGATTCGGTTTCGAGGAAGCCATCACCCGGGGCCATGCGATCCTGCTCGAATACGCCGGCATCATGCCCACACCAGATTTTGAGAAGAACGTGACGCTGCCGCCGGCAAGTTTTACCGAATTCATGCAGATCGTCGAGACCCGGTCGGTCACCCGCGTCATCATCGATACCGTCCTGCCCTGGGTCGCCATCCGGCAGAAGGAACGATTGTCGCTCCATGTTTATTCATTCATGCAGGCCCTCGAACGAATGGGGGTGACCGCCCTGCTCACACTCCCCAAGCCGGTTTCACCGCTCGCGTTCATGCTGAAGAATCTGCTCGAAGAACAAGTGCCCATCGCCTTGACGCTCAAACAGGAACCGGAAGGTAGCCGTACGCTGACCGTGAACAAATACCTCGGTGAGACCGTGCTTCCACCCCCCTTGCCGTTCGAAATCCGGAAGGGGACAGGCCTGGCGTCGGTCAAGCCGGACCCGGCATCACCCGGTGCGCCTGGCAAGGATGGCGGGTCGGACGTCAAGTCGTCCGGTCCCATCCGTTTCGCTTCTGCATTCCGTTCTTCCTGAGACGGGGGATCCCATACCCATGTTTGTTACATACTGGAACCTCAAGACGAATCCCTTCCTCAATACATTCGACCGCAGCATGCTGTTCGCCGGCGACCAGCATGAGGAAGCCATCGCCCGCTTCACGTTCCTGGCCGAGAGCGGACGTCTGGCTGGATTGCTCACAGGCCCCTATGGGGTTGGAAAATCAACCGTCCTTCAGCATGTGGCCTTGGCTGTCGAGCCGCATCTCCCGGTCATACGCATGGATGCCATACCGGAAGGCCAGTTGCCAATGCTCCGACACATCCTGGCACGCATGAAGATCGAAGGTCCTGCCGGATCCCTTCCCGAAGCACTCATGACACTGGGCAATGCCGCATCCGACCTTTCCGACAAGCTGACCCGAACCCTGCTGTGCATCGACGAAGCCCACTACCTCGCAACCGACAACGGGCTTTACCTGGTTCATTACCTGACCAACCTCAGGCTGCTCAACACCCGTACGCAAAAGGAAACCCCGCTCTTCACCATCATCCTGGCAGGCATCCCCGAACTGCTCGCTGCCGTCCAGGCGGACCCTTCACTGAATCAGCGCATGCACATGGTCTATACCCTTGCCCCCCTTGACGAATCCCAGACCACCGCCTACATCCAGGAACACATGCGGGCCGTGGGCGGGGACCTCTGGGTCTTCACCAAGGACGCGCTGGCCGCCATCCACCGGTTCTCCGGAGGCATACCCCGCACAATCAACCTGCTGTGCGACACGGCCCTGATGCTGGGTTTCGCCGCCAAGGCCAACCATGTGGAGGCCTCGATCATCACGCAAGCCGCCACCGATACCGGCATCGCCGCCCGCCAGTCACCCCACCCCGCTCCGGAGATAATCCCATGACGGAACTTCTGAACAACCCCATCACCATCATCGCCGGCATCCTGGCCCTTTCGTTCTTCATCATCGGGTACGGGCGACGCTGGGTCGCCGCCAGAAACCAGACACCAGCCGCCAAAGAAGGAAAACCGTACCAGGTAACCAGCCCCTACGAGACGCCCGCCGAACGGGATCAGATCCTGATGTTGCCAACACCTCCCGCACCATCAATGAATGCAACCGATTCTGCGCACCCACCCCGTTATTTCAAGCAATTCGGGTCGGCAGAAACCACCGGCGAATCGACTCCGGATACCTCCGGGTATGTCTGGGAGTAATGCCCTCATGTTGTTGTTCCCCAGCACCCGACCCGGCAATCATGACCTCCGCCGGATCCTGGCATGTTGCCGCCATGCCACCGGCAGCCTGTTCGCCCTGCTGGCCCTGCTGGCGCCAGCCTCAAACCTCGCTGACACACGGATTGACCTGTCATCCGCCACAACCATTCAACCCGGCCCGGATGCCCGCGTGCCATCCACCTCCGGAAACGGGATCATCCTCCCGGTCGCCTTCACCGCGGATGTCGAACGCCTCTACTGGGACCTGCCGGTCCGGCCACCCGATGCCAATGCGCAGGCCCTGGCCCTGGACTACCGCTGCGAGGACCTGGCCGCCATCCGGGCCATATCCATCCATCTCCGCGATGGAGACAACTGGCTGTCCACCGAGGTCATCCCCGGCAACGCCCCGACCGGAACGCTCATATTTCACCGGGCGGAATTCTCACCGGAAAACGGCTCCCCGCGATGGCACCGGGCCTCCACCTTGCGCCTGTCCTTCTGGAAAGGCGCCGCCCGTTCAACCGCATTCACACTCCGTGCCATCCGCATCCACCGGCCGGCTGTTGCCATCCTGCGGGGTTCCGAACGAACCGCCCCGGGCGAAACCCAACTGGCATCTCGTTGTGCCACCCGTGCCTTGCGCCTGTTCGAACAAGCCGGAATTCCAGCCGTCATCCTGCCCGATGACATTGAGTCCCTTGACATGGAACCCTTCCGGCTCGTGGTCCTTCCCTACAATCCGGCCCTGACCACCCGCGCCTTGACGGGTCTTGAACGCTATGTAAAACGCCATCAAGGCAAACTCGGCGTTTTCTACCATGCCGATCCCCGCCTGGCCCGGTTGATGGGCGTCACCGTCTTGCCCTACACCACGCAATCCGGAACCTGGACCGAAGTGGCTTTCCTCACCAACCGGCTCTCGCATTTACCGCCCTCCATGTCCCACCATACCCGTCACCTCCTGCCGGTTGATGCCACGAACCGTGATTCCGTTCTGCTCGGCCACTGGCTGACACTGGACGGGTTTCCCGACCCATCACTCCCCGCCGCGGTACAGGCACCCAACGGGTTCTGGTTCTCACATATCCCTCCGCTGGCCGTACCGGACGCGGTACAGTGGCTCCTGGCCACCCTTGCCGCCATCGACCCGGTCTATGCGCCCGCACAAACCACCTATCTTGACACCCGCGAAACCCGCAACCGGGAAACACGCGCCATGCTGGATGCAGTTCCCGCCCGATCCAACGAGGTTCGCGCCGTCTGGTCATCCGCCATCCCCCCCCGGCAACGGAACCCCCTCATGCAACAGCTGGCCGCCAACGGCATCAACGCCGTCTTCGAGCATGTCTCCACCGCCGGCCAATTACAGGATCATACCGACGCCGACCGGCCCCCGCCTCCCGACGCGAATGACCGCGCCCTGCGCCACATCCAGCGCGCCGTCGCAGCCGCCCGCGCACACGGATTGGCATACCATGCCTGGGTTATCCTGTGGAGTACAGACAGCCTGCCGTCTGATTCACAATCACAATTGAAAGCCACAAACCGGCTGATGCTGAATGCCCGTGGCGAGCCAATCCCCTGGTTATGCCCGTCGCATCCGGAAAATCGCGCCGCCTTGCTGGGTGCACTCGCGGCCCTGGCCCGCAGCGGTATCACGGGCATTCACCTGGACTATGTCCGCTACCCGGCCCATGACGGTTGCTATGCCCCGGCTACCCGGGCAGCTTTCGAATCATCCCACGGTCAACCGGTCGAACGCTGGCCGGATGACGTGCTTCCCGGCGCGCCATTGGCGGACGCCTACGCAGGTTTCCGCCGGATCGAAATGACATCCTTTGTGCGTGAAGCAGCCAGGATCATCCGCGAAATCGCCCCTTCGGTGCGGCTGTCGGCGGCCGTCTACCCCACCCCGGATTCCGCCGCCGACAACGGACAGGACTGGCCGGCCTGGCTGAAGGAAGGACTGCTCGACTTCGTGGCGCCCATGTTGTACAGCGCTGATGCAGCGCAATTCACAGACCGGCTGGCGCAAACCGTGGTCCCGGCCGCACCCGATCCGGCCATGATTCTGCCGGGCATCGGGACCAGCGCCGACGAAAGTCAGCTTGACGCGTACGATACCGCCCGCCAGATCATCGCCACGCGCCGGAACCATACGGCCGGGTTCATCCTGTTCCAACTCGACGCCGGGATGACAGCCCGCCTGTTGCCCACGCTCGCCCTCCCCTGACAGGGTGCAATGACCGGTTTCCGGCAAGGGCCGGCAACCCTCAAACGCCGCGGCGGGCCAAGTCGGCGCGCACCTGGTCGCGGTGCTCGGGACCGAGCATTTCCAAGGTCAGGTGAAGATTCACGAACGCATTCAAAAAACCATCGTTTTGGGCAACCAGCCGGACCCGCTTGATCTGGCAGTTCATGGTCACCGCCAGTTTGGCCCGCATCTCCGCAATCACGGATTCAATCGCGGCATGGTCGCCATTCTTCTCCAGCATGACATTGGCGTAAATACGTTCGGCCATCATGGCCGCGGAAGTGAACGGTATGACGCCGCTGAAGTACGGGCGGTAAAGCCGCCCCACCTCACAATAGTTTAGCACGCTTTGCATGGCCACAAATTGCAACGCCCGCTGCAGCGTGGTGGCGCTTACATGCAGCAACGCCCCCTGTGTTTCATCCAACTCCAGGTACACCGCCGTTACCGGATCAAACGACCCATAGCGGTCCAGAGCGTCCAGGAAAGGGAGAATGGCCGGCAAGGCATGGCACATGGCCGCGGTTTCACGCGCCGGGCAGACCGGGCAGGGCCGGAATTCCGCCGCCGCCCGGCGATCATCCGGAAGCGCGGCCGGGTCATGTTCCAGGCGGTCCGCCTCCGCCGCAACCACCCGGTGGGATAGGTCCAGGAAACCGCCATCCGGGAAGAACAGGTATAATCCCGGATCCCGATGGGATACCAAGAACGATCGGATCCCGTCTTGAAAGGACAACGACATCATGGACTCCTTCATCAGAACATCGCCCGAACCGGGGGCAACCGCTAGAAATTGTATTGCAGGCCAAGCGTCAAATCATGTTCGGAATAATCCCGCAGGAAATTCACGGACAGGTTGGCAATCAGGTCCAGATGGTTCCATATCTGCTGGCGGTAGACGCCGCCAAGCCCCAGGAAGGTATCCCAGGGGGCGTTCGGATCCGGCCCGGGATCCCAGGTGCCGTCGGATTCCGCCTGCGCCTTGAGATTATGGTATGCATTGACCACCGCCGGCCGCGCCTTTTCCTTCTGCCGCCCCATGCGGACATCAAACTGGAAATAATATTGCGGATAGGCGCGCCGCATGCGCATGACCCCTGCATAACGCGTATCCCAGTACGGGGACCAATAGTATCCGGAATCCTCGTCCATCGAATAGATGGCGCCCTCCACGCCCATCCAGATACCCTGCCGCTCAAGCAACTGCCAGAGCGAACTTCCGGACATCGTGGCGAAGGCATTCTTGTCCTGGTAGCTGGCATACTGCGCGTTGAAACTGGTGTCCCAGTCATCCGTCACTTTCCAGAAGGCGTTGAGTCCTGCCGCATCATACACAATCATCCGCTGGGCAGAAGGGACCAGGTCATGCTGGTACGAGGCCTGGAGTTGCAGCGCGCGATGCGGACGCCAACCGACGGAGACCGACGCCACCACGGCATCATCGCGCCCGATCTCACGCCCGCCTTGGTCGCGGAAACACAGGGCCTTCTCCCCCGCCGAGAGACCCAGCGTCGTCGATTCGTCCAACCGGACCGTTAACGCCGCGCGCCATTGCTCCACATCGGCCTTGTATCGCGTCTTTTCCACCCGGTTGGTCTGCACCTCGCGCGTGGTGGTGCTTTGGACCTCCACATAACTGGTGCTCGTGACGCCGTCGACCGTTTCCGTCCGGGATTCGGAACTGCTGGATGTCTCGGTCTGGCGTGTCTTGAACCAGCGGTTGGTGGTCACGGTCTGATCCACTCCGCCATCCTGGAAAACGAATTCGATTCCCGTCACCGGGTTCAGGTTCAGTCCGGCCCGCAGTTCGTAATAGTCCTGGAGAATCTGTTCGTTGGATTGGTTCTCCCGATAGGCGCCGGCCAGGTACAGATTGGACGGGCGCAACCAGGCCCGCCGGCTCGCGGACGTGTCCGGATCGTTCAAGGCGGCGGACGCCGCCGAGGCGGCCCGGTTCCGCGTAAAGGCAATCAATTCGCGCAACTGCCGGTCCGGATACCCGTCCCGTCTCAGCAAGTCAATCTGCCGTTCCGCCAAATAAGGCCGCCCCATCAGGGTGGCAATTTCCGCCCGCATGCGCCGGGCAAACATAACCGGATGATGCACCAGGACATGTTCCACCACGGTCTCGGCATCCTCATCCCATGCCGGTTCATACCGGCGAACCATCAACAGGTCTTCGTCAGAACAGGTATACCCCCGGGGGTCAACCACGAACCCCATCTGGTACTGGCGCGAGGCCTCATTGAGAATCGCACGGATCGGATTGAGCAGCCGGGCGACATTGTTTCCTTCCTCCTGACCGATCTCGCTGTACGGGTAGGCCACCGCCAGGGGCGCCCCCACCGGCAGGCCGAGCCGCTGTTCAATCCGCGCGCGGCTTTCCTCGAATTCCCTCCTTACCCTCCGGCTCCATTCGCGCAAAGTCTCCAGACGGTTGCGTTCCGGCACCCATATCCGGTTGGGTAGCGTGAATACCCGCGGTTCCGGGTCCGGCCCCGCCGGTTTATCAGTATTGGCCCACAGCAAATGGCTGCCGATTTCCCACGCACCAGTCTCACGATAGGCGCGGATCTCATCCCATGCCGCATACATCGGCGCATTCAGTTCCTCGATACTGGTGATCACGAACATGCCGAAGGGAATGTTCAACTCCTCGGCGATCGGGGTTCCCAGGCTGAAAGAGGTCCGGAGCCCGTCGTCAAAGGTCACCACGGCCACCTTCTGCGGACGCGCATCCTCCGCCGCGCGTATGCGACGGCGACCGGTGAAGGCGTAACGCACCTGGTCCACCTGGCGCGCCAGCCACGGTTCGCGGTCGGAAACATCAACAACCTCCTGCTCCGCCTGTAGATAGGCCGGTACATCCGAGGGGGCGATGAACGTGAATCCAGCCTGCCGCAGGGCCATCAGGTGCTCCTGCAAGCGACGGGTCGAGGTCATGGCCATCCATTCACTTTCGGTCAAGCCGTGATACAATAACCCCAGCAGGGCCCCGCGGTTCCCTGCCGCCTCAAGCTTGTCCAGTTCATCGAGCGCCTCCCGGTACCGGCCGCGCTGGACTTCCAGCCGCGCCCGGTCAAGATACCGGTACGGGTTACGGGGCTGAAACCGGTCATACACCTCGTCAATCGCCCGTTCCGCCGCATCGAAATCCCGCGCCATCAATTCCAACTCGAAACGGGTCCGCAACGCCTGCTGGTTGTAGGGATTGTTCTCGGTCAGGATATGATCGATCACCCGCCGCGCCCGGGCCGGATGTTTGGCCATCACCGCCAACTGGGCATACTGGTTCAGCCACGGCACATACTCGGGAACCGCGTCGATAGCCGCCTGATACTGCTCCAGCGCAAGATCCAGCGGCCATCGGGCCGCATCCTCGCGGTTGAGCTGGATATAACGTGCCGCCAGCCGGACCCGGAGATGCGCGCGCACCGCGGGATCCTCCGCATCCCGGATCAGCCGCTGGAGGGAATCCACCATCGATTCGGGGCGGTGGGTCAACTCGGCCAGATCCGCCCGGATATTCATGACCGATGCCCGTTGCGGATCCTCGGCCAGTATCCGGCGGGCCTGCTCATCCGCCTCCTCAAGGTTCCCCACCAGCATCAGTGAACGGGCATATTCGGTCCGGAAATCCAGGTTCTCCGGAATGGCCTCCACGATATCCGCCCAGCCGTCCATCGCATCCTCGTAGCGCTGGATCATGGTGTAAATACGGGCCAGGTCGGCTTTCACGTCGTACCGCGCATCGTCCTCCGCCACCAGTTGCTCGATCACTTCACGGGCGCGCGGCAGGTCGCCCATCCGGAAACGGTTCTGGGCATACCAATACCGTATGTCATAGTTGCCCGGATCCAAGGCCATGGAACGGGCAAAGTAACCATCCGCCTTCTGCCAGTTGCTCTGCAAGACGGCCATCTGCGCCAGCAGGCTGTGCGCCTTGGGCGAATCCGGCTGAAGCGCGTAGTATTGCAGCCACAATCGTTCCGCATCCTGCGCCCGGCCGACACGGTAATAACACCAACCCAACGCCTCCCACACGGCCTCCACGGTCGGTATTCGCTTCAGGGCTCTCTCCAGCAGGGGAATGGCCGCGGCATGATCCTGTTCCTGAATCAACAGGATCGCGGTCTCCAATTCCTTATCACCGGAAGGCACCTCGTAGTGATCCGTTGGCCCCGCGGGTTCAAGCACGAACGGCGCACGCCGGGCAGAACGATCAACCGTCACCTGTGCCCGCCATTCCACGGGATTGGAAATGCCACCCCCCGGCATGGCCGCCAGGGGCACGGTATTGTCCCAACCAAGCGCCACCAGCAGAACAGAAATCGAACCGATACCGCACACCAAGCGCTTATGCATGACTGGCACCCATTTAAACCATTCCCCGATCAACATCCGCGGGGTGCTCCGGGCTTCTCCTGCCGGACCCACTCATGGCCAATATTCCCGGATCAGGGCGGAAGCCAGCAGACGAGCCCCCTCGGGCGTCAAATGAATGCCATCCCGATCCCGGACACTTACCGAGACTGCGGTCCTCGGATCAATCAGGCGTTCCGTAAACCCACCGGTCTTCCGGTCCGCCACCAGCTTGCCCACATCAAACAGCAACACCTGTGGTCGGTGTTCCGCCTCCGCCATAACCAGGGTGTTGAGCCGTTTCACAAACCGGTCAATGACCGCATCCCGCATGGGTGGCAACAATAACCAGATGACCCGTTCACACCCTCCCGCCAACAAACGGTCCATGGCCTGCCCGATCCGTTGTGCATACTCGGCGTCCCATTCCGGCGTTTCAGGCTGCACCATGCCACGCCCGCCCGCCAATTGCATGGGCTGGCGGTCATTGGTGCCGAGCGCCACCAACCCCACCCGTGGACGGTGAACGTCGCACAATTCGGAAATCTTGCCCAGCCAGTCAAACACATCCAGGCGTGCCAGGCCCGTACCGATGTCCGCGAATGACCGCGCCTTCATATTCGGCAAACGCGACAATTCCCGCTCGATGGCGAGCCCGGGCAGGCGCATCATGGAATCCCCGATCAGCAAAACCGGTGACCGGGGCGCCGGCTCCGCCGCGCCAACCGCCAGCGCGGCCAGGCATCCGCACCATACCGCAATCCGAAAATCAAACCGCATACGCCATCCGCTCCTTGGCTGCTGATGTCACGCATCTGGAATCGTAAAGCCTATGACCCCGGATTACAAACAAACAAAATGCCGCCCATCCGCTTGCCCGGCGAACAGTTTCCGACCCCTTGACATCCCCCCTATCGCCATGCATAGTTTGCCTGCATTTTACATCGGAAAGGCAACTTATGACCATTCGGGCGAAGATCATCGGGGCAGGCGGTTACGGCGGCGTCGGCATCACGGAACTTCTGCTGCGGCATCCCAAGGCAACCGTCGGTGTACTGGTGGACGTGGAAAACGTCGGCTCAACCATCAGTTCACTGTATCCGCACCTGACCGGCTTCTGCGACGAGGTGATCGTCTCCCCCGACGACCCCAAGGCAATACAACCCTACGACGTGGTCTTCCTGGCCACCCCGGACGGGGTCGGGCAGAAACTGGCGCCCGAGGAACTGGCCCGCGGAACCAAGGTGGTGGACTACAGTGGCGATTTCCGCTTCAACAACCCCGAGAGCTATGCCGATTACGCCACCCGGATCGGGCGCGAACCCAAACACGCATCCCCCCAACTCCTGCCCGAAGCCGTGTACGGCCTGGCGGAACTGCACCGGGACCAGTTGACCACGAAAGCCCGGGTGGTCGGCAATCCCGGCTGCTTCGCCGTCAGTTGCATCCTGGGCATGGGCCCGGCGCTGAAAGCGAAACTGGTCCAGCCGGATGGCATCATCTGCGATTGCAAAACCGGTGTTTCCGGGGCCGGCAAGAAACCCAGCCCCACCTTCCATTATCCGTCCCGCTACGAAACCATGAACGCCTACAAGCTCGCCGGCCACCAGCATGTCTGCGAAGTCGAACGCGAACTGGGCATGCTGTACGGAAACCCGCTCAAGATCACCTTCACCTCGCAGGTCGTCCCGCTGTGCCGCGGCATCATGTCCACCCTCTACGCCCGGCTGGCCAAACCCCTGACCGAAGCCGAGGCGCTCGAAGCCTACCGGTCCTTCTACCGGCCCAACGGGTTTGTCCGGGTCTTCCCGTCCACGGCCCCGGTGGTATCGCTCCACGTTCGCGGCACCAACTTCTGCAACGTCGTGGTCAGCGTGGATGCGCGGACCGGCATGTTGCGGGTCGTTTCCTACATCGACAACCTGGTCAAGGGCCAGGCCGGATCCGCCCTGCAAAACATGAACCTGATATTCGGACTGGACGAGAAAACAGGACTTGACCAGCCCGGCATCTACCCGTAAAGGGTTCTCGTGGAATTGAAGATTTTATTTCGAAAGGAACATGGTCATGGAAAACGACAAGAAACGTACCGTCATTGCCGATGATGTTGAAATCACCGGAACCATCAAGTGCGCCTCGGCCATCGAACTCGGCGGCAAACTCAACGGCGACATGAATTGTTCCAACAGTGTGACGATCGGCGCTTCCGCCACGGTCAAGGGCAACCTCACCGTGGATACCGTCATCGTCATGGGCCAGGTCGAAGGCAACATCACGGCCAAGGACAAGATCGATCTCAAGTCAACCGCCCGTGTCAACGGCGATATCCGCGCCCGCCGCCTGGCCGTCGAGGACGGGGTCACGTTCATCGGTCGCTCCGAAGTGAATCCGTCCGGGACCCGTCCGGCAGGCGACGGCAAAACGGCCGGTCCGGAAACCCCTCCATCGGTTCCCGATTCCCTGGAGGATGCCAACCGGTCCAAGGGTATCTTCGGCAAGAAATAAGCCGCCCCTGCCCGTTCCATGGGTGGAGCGCGGTCTCTCCCCGGGAGATTCACCGTGGCAGACCGCAAGAAACAAGTGGCGTATATCGACGGCCTTTCGTCCGTCCGGGCTGTGCGCCGGTCCGGCCGGAATGCCGACGGCACGCATTACCGTCCGTCCAGCGAGAAGTTGCCGGTCGTCGAAACACCTTCCGACCCCCAGCCGGTCAAGCCGGCCAAACGGATCGGCCAGACCGCCCTCCCGGCGAAATTCAACCTCATCTGCTACGAATGCGGTTTCCGGTTCGTTATTTCCGGCGCACTCAAGGATACCCTCTGCCCCAAATGCCATGCCGTTCTCAGCGCCCGGGATCACCGGATCAACAGCGCCTGGTCAGGCGTCATCCGGACCGTCGGCACCGTGTCCATCCTTCCGGGAGCCAACCCGGAAGGCGGATCCATCACCACACGCCTGCTGGTTTTGGAAGCCGACGCGGGATCCGCATCCCTGACCGTCACCGACACCCTGGAACTCTGCACCGGCGGAAGCTTCGATCCGACCCGTGCCAGCCTGCAGGATGTTTCCGTCCGTGCAGACCATTGCGTGCTGGTCCGCCAGCGCCTGCAATGCCGCAACCTGGATCTCCACGGCGAACTGACCGCCGACGTGGCGGTCACCGGCCTGCTCACCATCCGGGCCGGCGGGTGCCTGCGGGGATCCGCCCATGCCGCCCACTGGACGGTGGAGGAAGGCGGCGGCGTCTGCGCCCGCATGACCATCGCCCCGGGCGAACCACATGCCCCCGCAACCGGCGATTGCACACCCACCCCTCCTCGCAAAAACTCATCCCGCAAAAGCAAATAATTTGGGATTACGCTTATAAATATTCCTTGACCCATCCGTCCGTTTTGTGATCAGGTGCGAATAGTCGCTGACAGCTTGGTCTTGGGAGGGGGAGGCTGTCGGGGACAATGGTGTTGGTACGATTCCCGCATGCTGAATAGGAGGCCCCTGTGACCCGACGCTCCGGCCATTCCCGCCCTTTCCCGGTACTCCTGCTGGCCGGCCTGCTCATCTCGGTTGCCTGGCTGGTGGCCCAAACCTTCGATTCCGCCACGGTTGAGAAGTGGTTTGACCACGGCATCTACCAGGACCACCAGATCCATAAGGTCACCTCGCTGGATGAACTGGTTGAGGACTTCGAAGCCCAACAGGCCCGCTGGCTGCCCATGGCCCCGCCCGCCACCAATTTCATCGGCTGGACCCAGATATCAACACCCGACCCCATGCTGTTCAATCCATCGTCGTTCCCCAACGATTTCGTCAAACACCTGGTCCCGGTCAACCGCGATGGCGTCGTCATGTACCCCGTCTGGGCCTCGGAAGACCCGCAA
>Ga0156641_1143_pt1 | contig 19767 bp, 14 predicted proteins | sample RifOxyC3_FD_110715 | JGI IMG/M metagenome (GOLD analysis project Ga0156641, IMG submission 110715) | Lentisphaerae bacterium RIFOXYC12_FULL_60_16 | reverse complement strand
TGGCGAACTCGACTCCCTCTGGATGGCATCCGCCGCCTGATTCAGGTCAATGAATCAGGGATGCGCCCCTGAAACACTGGTTGGTTATTTCACGCTTGCGGGGGTAGGGGTGGGTGCGCTATAAATTTCAGTTCCCTTATTCGTGGAATAGGGGGTGAGTGGCTGTTGCCCGTCCTGGGGGGCGGGAGAATCAGCAGCCTTTACATTAACCAGGAAATGGTATGGTACAACACGTGGAACAGAAAAACAGTTCGGATATTGCACGCGCGGCTATCGCCGATGACGAGCGGGCCAAAATGGCGGCCATGTACGAGGAAACGATCAAGGACTTCAACGAGGGGTCCATCGTGCAGGGCGAAGTGCTGGAAGTGCGGCCGAATGAAGTATTGATCGACATTGGGTACAAGTCCGAGGGCGTAGTGCCCGCCAATGAATTCGAAGACATCTCAACGGTCAAGCCGGGGGATAAGCTGGATGTTCTCCTCGACCAGATCGAGGACGAGCAGGGCATGGTGGTGCTCAGCAAGCAGAAGGCCGACCAGAAGCTGCGCTGGGACCGCATGTTGTCCAATTACAAGGAAGGCAGCACGGTGGAGGGGATTGTCCGGTCGCGCGTGCGCGGCGGCCTGATCGTCGATGTGAACGGCGTGGAAGCGTTTCTGCCCGGTTCTCAGATCGATGTGATGCCCATGCACAACACCGACTCCATGCTGGGCCAGACCTTCGAGTTCAAGCTGATCAAGATCAGCACGGAACGACGCAACATCATCGTGTCCCGGCGCGAATTGATCGAAGAACGCATGCGGGCCAAGAAAAAGGACCTGCTGGGGACCATCAAGCCCGGCGAACGGCGCAAGGGCAAGGTCAAGAATATCACCGATTTCGGCGTATTCGTCGACTTGGACGGGTTGGACGGCCTGTTGCATATCACCGACATGAGCTGGGGCCGGATCAAGCATCCGTCCGAGATGGTGGCCGTCGGCAATGAACTGGAAGTCGTGATCCTGGACGTGGACCAGGAACGGGAACGGGTTTCGCTGGGCCTGAAGCAGGCCCTGGCCAATCCCTGGGATGAAATTGAATCGCGGTATCCGGTGGGAAGCCGGTTGCGCGGCAAGGTCGTCAACCTGGCGCCGTACGGCGCGTTCGTTGAAATCGAACGCGGCGTCGAGGGGCTGGTACACGTGTCGGAGATGTCCTGGACCAAGCGCATTGCGCGGGCTTCGGATATCCTCAACGTGGGTGATGATGTCGATGTGGTGGTGCTCAACGTCAACAAGGACGAGCAGAAGATCGCCCTGGGCATCCGCCAGACCGAGGACAATCCGTGGGACACGGTGCAGGCGCGCTACCCGGTGGGTTCACGGGTCAAGGGCGTGGTTCGCAATTTCACGTCCTACGGGGCCTTTGTGGAACTGGAAGACGGCATCGACGGCATGATTCATGTGTCGGACATGTCCTGGACGCGCAAGATCAACCATCCTTCCGAAATGCTGCAGAAGGGGCAGGAAGTGGAGGCGCTGGTCCTCGAACTCGATCCGCAGAACAACCGGATAAGCCTGGGACTGAAACAGGCGTGCGACGATCCGTGGAGCACGATTGCCGGTCGTTATTCCGTTGGCCAGGTGGTCAAGGGGCATGTGACCAAGATTGCCTCGTTCGGTGCGTTCATCGAGCTGGAGGAAGGGATCGATGGCCTGGTGCATATCTCGCAGATCAGCGATGACCATGTTGAAAAGGTCAAGGACAAGCTGGATGTGGGCCAGGAAGTGGAAGCCCGGATCATCAAGATCGACCGGGCCGAACGGCGGATCGGCTTGAGCATCAAGGCTGTCTCGATGCCGGAAGAGGAATTCAACCGGCAGAAGGACGACATGCTGCAGGGTCTCTTGAAGCCGGGTGAGGACATGGTTACCCTGGCCGGTGCGTTCGAAGAGGCGCTGGGCGCCGCGTCCGCGGGTGAGGAGTGGAGACCGGGCCAGAAGTCCGGCAAATCCGCTTCAAAAGAAACCGACGAATAACCTCCCGCCACGCCATGTGGCGGGTTAGTCAGGCAGTCCTGCGGTGCACCGGATCCCCGGTGCACCGCTTGTTTCAGGAGTAGGACCATGCAGAAGGTGATGGAAATCCTGAAGATGCGCGGCCTGGTCGACGCCGTGACCGATCCGGTCATCGAGACCATGCTGAATGATCGAACGGTGACGCTGTACGCGGGTTTTGATCCCACGTCGGACAGTCTCCAGGTGGGGAACCTGGTGACGATCATGGTCCTGTCGCATTTTCAGCGTTGCGGGCACCGGGTGCTGGCGCTGGTGGGCGGGGCGACCGGCATGATCGGGGACCCGTCGGGCCGGTCCACGGAGCGGAACCTGCTCACGGCGGAACAGGTGGATGCCAACCTGGTTGGTATCCGGGAGAATTTATCGCGTTTCCTGGATTTTGCGCATCCGACGGTTCCGGCCGGGATCGTGAACAACCACGACTGGCTGGGGCGTTTTACCTTCATCGAGTTTTTACGGGACGTGGGCAAGCATTTCCGCATGGGCAGCATGCTGGGCAAGGAAAGTGTCAAGACCCGGCTGGCGGGTGATGCGGGAATGAGTTACGCCGAGTTCAGCTACCAGTTGTTGCAGGCCTATGATTTCCTGCACCTGTACGACACCCACGGGTGTACCCTGCAGATCGGCGGTTCGGACCAGTGGGGGAATATCACGGCCGGCATTGATTTGATCCGCAAGTTGCGAAACGCCGACGGTTACGGGGTGACCATGCCGTTGATCTGCGACCGGTCAGGCCGCAAGTTCGGCAAAAGCGCCGGGAATGCCATCTACCTGGATGCCCGGAAAACCTCGGTTTACCAGTTTTACCAGTTCTTTTTCCGCCAGGAGGATGCCGACGTGGTTCGGCTGCTGTGGATTTATACCTTCCTGTCGCCGGAAACGATTGCGGAACTTGAGCGGCAGGTGCACGAGGCTCCTGAAACCCGTGCCGCCCAGCGCCGGCTGGCGGATGAAGTCACGCGCCTGGTGCATGGGGAATCCGGGCTGGCCCTGGCGCGTCAGGCGTCGCAGGTGCTGTTCGGCGAGTCCATGGACGGGCTCAAGGCGGAGGACCTGCTCGGGATATTTGCGGATGTGGCGTCGACCGAATTGCCGGGTGAGACGGTGCGTCAGTCCCGTGTGACCGACCTAGCGGTGGCGGCGGGCGTGTGTTCCAGCAAGGGGGAAGCCCGGCGTCTTGTCCTGAACGGCGGGCTGTATGTGAGCAACCGCCGGGTGGACACCCCGGAGCGGATACTGGCCGATGCCGATATCGTGGATGGGCAGCTCGTGGTGTTCAGAACCGGCAAACGGAATTTTCACCTGGTGAAAGTGGCCGGTTGACGGGGACGGGTGGGGCCCTGCAGGAAAGAAACGGGCATCGTATGGCCGAAGGCATGGAAACAATCCGTCCGCCGGTGGAAGGGAAGTCCGGTGTGTTGCCGGACGGTTCGATCGTCATCACCGGTGCGCGCGAGCATAACCTGCGGAACATCAATGTCCGCATTCCCCGCAACCGGTTGACCGTGATCACCGGGTTGAGCGGCTCGGGCAAATCCTCGCTGGCGTTCGACACCCTGTATGCCGAAGGCCAGCGCCGGTACGTGGAAAGCCTGTCTGCCTATGCCCGGCAGTTCCTGGACCAGATGCAGAAGCCGGACGTGGACCACATTGATGGATTGTCCCCGGCGATTGCCATTGAACAGCGGACAGCCTCCTCGAATCCGCGTTCCATTGTCGCCACCACGACCGAAGTGCATGATTACCTGCGCCTGTTGTACGCCAACATCGGCATACCCCACTGCCCGCAATGCGGGCGCACGGTACAACGGCAGACGGCGGAACAGATCGTGGAGCGCCTGCTGGCGTTGCCGGCGCGGACCCGGGTGATGCTCCTGGCGCCGATGGTGCGTGGCCGGAAGGGCCGCCATGAGGAGGTGCTGGCGGCCGCCCGCAAGGCGGGATTTGTCCGGGTGCGGGTGGACGGTGTCGTGGCGGACCTGGATGCGGTTCCCCCGATGGATCCCAAGCGCATGCATACCATTGAGGCGGTGGTGGACCGGTTGATCATCACGGACCGGATCCGTTCCCGCCTGACGGATTCGGTCGAGACCGCCCTGGTGCAGGGGCATGGCATGGCCATGGTACGGACCCAGGAGGAAGGGGCTGATGAAACGGAGTCGCTGGTTTCCGAGAAGCACGCCTGTGTGGATTGCAGCATCAGCTATGAAACCCTGGCCCCGCGGAGCTTTTCGTTCAACAGCCCGTACGGTGCGTGTCCGGCATGTGCGGGTCTGGGCAACCGGATGGTGTTCGACGAGCAGTTGATCGTGCCGGATCCGACCCTGTCAATCGACGGGGGTGCGATCCATGCCTGGCGGCGCGGCGGGCGGCGCCTGATCATCTATTACAAGCAGCTGTTGCGCTCCTTCATGAAGCATTTCGGGATCGCGCCGACCCTGCCATTCGAGCAGATCGATGCGGCGGTCCGGCGCATCCTGATGTACGGGTCCGGTGATGAATCCATTGAAAGCGGGTACTGGAGGGGGGGATCTTTCCACCGGCTGCTCAAGCCGTTCGAAGGCGTGATCCCGAACCTTCAACGCCGCTACGAAAACACCGACAGCGAGTTCACCCAGCAGCGTTTGCGGCAGTATATGAGCCGCCAGGTCTGCACCGAGTGCCGGGGGGCACGGCTCAAGCCGGAGATCCTTGCGTGCACCGTGCATGGCCAATCGATCGTCGACGTATGCCGGATGACCATCCGGCAGGCGTCGGAGTTTGTGAACGGCCTGCCGTTGTCGGATATGGAACGCCGGATTGCCGCGGATGTGATCAAGGAGATCGCACGGCGTCTCGGGTTCATGATGGATGTCGGGTTGGATTACCTCACGCTGGATCGCGAGAGTGGAACCCTGTCGGGCGGCGAGATGCAGCGGATCCGGCTGGCCACCCAGATCGGGTCCGGACTGGTGGGGGTATTGTATGTGCTGGATGAGCCCACCATCGGGTTGCATTGCCGGGATAACGACCGCCTGATCCGCATCCTCAAACAACTGCGGGATGTCGGCAACACCGTGGTGGTCGTGGAACACGACGAAGCCATGATCCGGTGCGCGGATTACCTGCTCGATCTCGGGCCGGGCGCCGGGCGGCATGGCGGTGAGATCGTGGCGGAGGGGACCCTGGAGCAGGTGCTGGCCAGCGACCGCTCGTTGACGGCGCGGTACCTGAAAGGCCGCCTGACCATTCCGGTTCCGGAAAAGCGATGCGCGCCGGGCAAGGCCATGCTGCGGTTGACCGGCGTACAGGCCAACAACCTCAAGTCCGTGGACGTGTCGATTCCACTCGGGCTCTTTGTATGCGTGACCGGGGTGTCGGGCAGCGGCAAAAGCACACTGGTGGACACGGTGTTGAAGCGCGTCCTGTTCCGGCACTTCCACGGTTCGCGGGAGGAACCGGGCCTCTACCGGAAAGTGACCGGTCTGCAATACCTGGACAAGGTGATCGTGGTGGATCAATCGCCGATCGGGCGGACACCCCGGAGCAATCCGGCGACGTATACCGGGGCCTTCACCACCATCCGGACCCTGATGGCGTCCACGCCGTCGGCCAAGGTGCGGGGGTATGGACCGGGCCGGTTCAGTTTCAACGTCAAGGGGGGGCGCTGCGAGACCTGCAAGGGCGACGGGATGCTGAAACTCGAGATGCATTTCCTTCCCGATGTTTTTGTGACCTGTGAAGCGTGCCAGGGAGCGCGCTACAACTGGGAAACCCTTGAAATTCTCTATAATGGAAAGACGGTTACCGACATCCTGGGGATGACGGTTGACGAAGCCCTGGAATTTTTCCAGGCGGTACCGCCGATCGCAACGCGTTTACGCACCCTGTCGGAAGTGGGTTTGGGTTACCTGCAACTGGGACAGTCCGCGACCACGTTGTCCGGGGGCGAAGCCCAGCGGATCAAGTTGTCGGCCGAACTCAGTCGGAAGGCCACCGGCCGGACGCTCTACCTGTTGGATGAGCCGACCACGGGGCTGCATTTTGCCGACACGCAGCGTTTGATCCAGGTGTTGCAACGGCTGCGGGATGCCGGCAACACCATCGTGGTGATCGAGCATAACCTGGATGTGATCAAGACGGCGGATTATATCATTGACCTGGGACCGGAAGGCGGCGAGCGCGGGGGTGAAATCATCGTGGAAGGAACACCCGAAATGGTGGTACGATGCGCGCGTTCCTATACGGGTCAATACTTGAAGGATCGGCTGGCATGAAGGGTGTTCTACCTTACGGGTTGATGCTGGTGCTGTTTGGCACCGTGTGTCGGGGGCTGGCGGCGGCGGATGCGCCGGACCGGGCCACCGATCCGGCGGCCGCCCTGACACTCGGCAAGGCGGCCCTTGAGGATGGCCTCTACGATGTGGCCCGCCGGGCACTCCAGGATTGCCTGGAGCAACTGGGTGACAAGGACCGGCACGCGGCCCTGGGCCGGGATGCCGCAGTGGCGTTGCTGCGGCTCTGGCATGAGACCCGGCAGCCGGACCAGATGCTCCGGGAGATCCGGGCCCGGCGCGGGCAGATTCACCGGTATCTCCACCAGCCGGATATGGTTTTCTGGACCGGGATGGCGCTGTTTGACCAGGGGACATGGGTCGAGGTGGCGGATACGCTGAAGGATTTTGAACAGGCATTTCCTGACAGTCCGTATGTGGGGGAGTCCTTCCGATTGCGGGGCTGGAGCCTGGTCAAGCATGGCGACCTGGAGGGAGCCATCCGTATGTTTGAAAGGTTCGATGCGTTGAACCTTGGTCGTCCGGTGGATCAGGACCGGAACCGTCTGGATTGGGCACGTGCGTTGTTGGATGCCGGTCGAAAGGCGGAAGCCCGTGAGGTGCTGGGGCGTCTGGTCCGCCAGTCGGCACCACGCCCCGAAGTGTTTACCGGCCGATACTGGCTGGCACGCCTGGATGTGGATGATGGACAATGGGAGGCGGCCATCAAGGGGTTGCTGCCGTTGATGGACCAGGCGGAAGCCGACCCCACACTCCGTGCACAGGCGGCTTTGCTCATCGGGCGAGCCTATGAAGTCGCCCGGGTACCGGCCAATGCCCTCCCCATCCTCCAGCGGGGCTTGTCGCTGGCGACGGAACCGGCGTTGCGGCGTGAAATCGGTTTTGCACTGGGGTTGTTGACCCTGGAAACCGGTGACCGGGAGCCGGGCATTGCCCTGTTGCGCACCCTGATCCGGGAAGATCCATCCGATCCGCAGGCTGAGCAGGCCCTGCTCCGCCTGGCCGGCATCCTGCTGGAAACCTCCCGCTGGGGGGAAGCAGAGACCGAATACCGTCATTATCTGGAAACCTATAACCAGGTCCAGGGCCTGGCCCAGGCCAACCAGGGCAGGGGTTGGGCCTTGATGAAGCTGGAGCGGTATCCGGAGGCTGCCACGGCGTTCATCAAGGCCTCGCGTCTCCATCCCGATCCTGTTGAACAGGCCATGTGTGTGTTCAAGGCAGCGGACGCTTATTTTGCCAACCGCCAGTATCAGTTGGCCATGAGTTGGTATCGCCAGTTGGAACGGGATTATCCGGATCACCGGATGATGAAGCGGGCGGTTTTCCAGGTGGGGGAATGTCTGGTTGCCGAGGGATCCATGGATGCCGCCGAGTCACACTTCCGATCGATGGTGGAACGGTATGCCGATGATCCGGTGGCGGAAGAGGCCATGATCCGGATTGCGTCGCTGCGCCTTGAGCGGGGACTTTTCGAAGAGGCACTGGCCGCCTATACCGCCTACCAGGAACGTTATCCATCGGGAGCTTTGTCTGCGGAGGCTTGGTATGGGCATGGATTTGCCCTGCTCCGGCTCGCGCGCTATGGGGAGGCCATCCGCGATTTCAACCACTTGATCCAGACCTTTCCCTCGAGCCGGTTGATCGATCGTGCCGAATATCACGTGAGTTCCTGTTATTTCGGCATGGGGATGGAACGGGAAGCGCAAAACCGGTGGGAGGCGTTCCTGCAGGCGCATCCGAAGTCCGCGTGGGTGCCTGACGTGGTGTATGCCATCGCCCAGCACGCCTTCAACCAGCGCCGTTACGATGTGGCGGAACAACGGTTCAAGGAGTTTGGCGACCAATATCCGGAACGGCCCGAAGCTCCCGAGGCGTTATACTGGGCCGGCATGGCCGCCGTCCGGCGCCAGGAACGGGTCCGGGCTGTGGAGTTGTTTGCACGCCTGGTCCGGGACTTTCCGGATTCCGACGTGATTGATCGGGCCCGTTTTGCCCAGGGTGATGCCTTGACCGAGTTGGGCCGTTTCGGGGATGCCATCGTGGTGTTTGACGAGATCATACAGAAATACCCCGCCAGTCCGCTGGTCCCGTATGCCTGGGGACGAAAGGGGGATTGCCAGTTCACCCTGGGTACCGATAATTCCGCCCGGTATCGTGAGAGCATGGATTCGTACCGGGTCGTGGTGAATACGGGCAACGCCGCGCTGGACCTGGTGCTCCAGGCCGAATATAAGATTGGCCGGTGCCTGGAGAAACTGGGGCACCGGGAAGATGCCGTGGAGCATTATTACCGGCGTGTGGTGATCCGGTACCTCGACGAGAGCCGGCAGGGTGTCCACCATACGGAAATGGGAAAGACCTGGCTGACACGCGCCGCATTTTCGGCGGCGGACCTGCTGGTGGCCGCCGGTGATACCCGGGCGGCGGTGAACATTCTGAAGCGTCTGGTGGAATCCGGTGTACCGGCATCGGAGGAAGCCGCCGAACGTTTGCGGCGCATGAACCATGAAACCGTTTCCGGTCCTGTTGACCGGTAAGGTGGGACCGGGATTATCGAGCGAGATGGAGGCACAGCCATGATACGCGATTTATTGATGATGGGCGGACCAATCACCTGGTTGATCGTGATCAGCGGCGTCGTGGCGTTTGTGGTGTTCATTGAACGATCCCTTCACCTGCACCGGGCCCGCATCCGGGCGGATGATTTTCTTAAGGGGATATTCAACATCCTGCAACGGGGAAACATCTCCGAGGCCTTGACGATTTGCGAGGAAACACCCGGTCCGGTCGCCCACCTGGCCCGCATGGCCATTCTGCACCGCCAGGAGGGGCGTGAGTCGCTGCGTACGGTGATGGCGGATACCGGACAGGCTGAAGTCTCCCGCCTTGAACGGCGACTGGTGGCCATTGCCACCATTGCCCAGGTAGCCCCCTTGATGGGGTTGCTCGGTACGATTCTTGGACTGGTCGAATATGGCATGGCACTGCAGCAGGCTATTCCCCTGGTGGAGGCTCCGCGGGTCATGCAGGGGTTGATGGCGGCCATGACATCCACCGCGGCCGGTTTGACGGTGGCCATTCCCTGTTACGTGGGATTCAACCTGCTGGTGGTCAAGATCGATCGTCTGGTGTTGGACATGGAACGGGCGGCTTCCGAAGTGCTGGCGTTTTTCACCACGTCACAACCTGTGCCGGGAGCTCCGTGATGGAAGTCGGACGGCCAATAACCTGGAGGTCGGGTCTTCGTACCCGCTACAACCCGAAAAGCCGCATCGGGCAGGGTGCGATTGCCGTTGCACCCTGGATTTCGGTGGTGCTTATCTGCATGGGGTTCAGCATGCTGGATCCCTACCTGGTGCTTCGGCCGGGGGTGTCGGTCGACCTGCCGGATCCCGTTGATCTGGTCGGGCAGCCGGCTGATTTCGTGTTGGTGGTCCTGTCGGTACAGACGGCCGGCCGGACGCGGGAAGAACACGTGTATTTTGATGATGAGCGGTATCGTATTTCGGATCCGGCACGCCTTTCCGCCCTGACCGTCAAGCTGGCTGGAAAGGCCGACGAAACGCCCGGCCGCCGTCTGTTCATCGAGTCGGACCGGAACGTTCCGCATGGCACGATCATGCAGATCATGGGGGCTGCCCGCCAGGCCGGCTGGAAACGGGTGGCCCTGGCGACGAAGGGGCTGCCATGATCCACCGACGGCCGACCCTGGTATGGTCCCGTGAAGCCCTGCAGGATTTCATGCGGGGTGTCAGTCTGCCGGCGGTCATGATCGTCCTGCTCTGGATCGGGTTGTGGGGGTTCTGGCCCGCTTCAAACGTGGCGTTGCGCGATCCGAATACTGCCCCGGTCCCGCTTGATGTCAGCTTCCGGCAGAGGGATATCCGGTCCGCTTTCCAACACCATGTGCTGCCCACCCTGTTCGCCCTGCCGTCGGAGGTTGGATTTTCCGCCCCGATATCCCCGCCCCTGCGTCCGTTGACGGGTTCGCCGGTAACGGAACGGGACCTGGCGATGCCCCTGGATGGCGTGCGGGTACCCGATTCGGCTTTTGCCGGTACCCGGGCGGCATCCGGATTCCCATCCCTGGCGGATGTTTCCTACCGTCCGGTTGTCGATCATCGATCGGTTTTAAGTCCGGTCGAGGAACGCCGCTGGCGGGTGCTCGTGCAGGTACTTGACGGACTGGAGCACGGGACTTTTTCCATGCCGGACCTGCCGGAAGCGTGGTTCCAGGGATTGACGGTTCCGGTCGTCCTGATTGCCGCCATCCGGTTCGATGCCCTGGGATTTCCGCAACGGATTGTGTTGGAACAGTCCACGGATCGGAGTACGGTCAACCAATCCGTCATTCATCACCTTTATCGGGGACGGTTGCTGAATCCGAAAGGAGCAGCCTGGGGCCGGGTGCTGATAAACTGGGGTTTTGAATGAACAGGTCCTGAAGGGGAGTCATGCCTATGAGCGATCCGGTTGAACCGATGATACCGCTGGTCCGGTTGGAGTCCGCCAAGGGTGTTGAACCAGAATCCCTGCGGGATTTTCTGGAACGGCCGGCATTTGACGCGGCTGCGGAATCCGCGGCCCGGACGATCCTTGATGCGATTGCCACCGAAGGTGATGCGGCCGTGGTGCGGTATGCCAACCAGTTCGATGGGACCCGGCTCCGAACCCAGGATTTAACGGTCCAGCGCAATGAATGGGCTGTGGCACGCAAGGCGGTTGACCGGGAGTTTAAGGCGGCGGTCCGCGAGGCGCATCAGCGCATCACGGCATTTGCCCGGCGGGGCAAGCGTGAGGATTGGAGCATGGCCAGCCCCCGGGGGGGAACCCTCGGGGAGCAGTTTGTGCCCTTTGACCGGGTCGGGGTTTATGTGCCGGGCGGTGCCGCACCCCTGGTGTCCACGGTGCTGATGACCGTGACCCTGGCACGTGAAGCCGGGGTGCCGGAGATTGTTGTTTGCACCCCGTGTGGCCGGGATGGAACCGTGAACCCGCATGTCCTGTATGCCATGGAAACGGCCGGCGCGACCGAGGTGTACCGGGTGGGCGGGGCACAGGCCATCGGCATGATGGCATACGGAACGGCCACGGTCCGGAAGGTGCAGAAGATTGTCGGGCCCGGCGGAACCTATGTTACGGCCGCCAAACGGCAGGTCTACGGCCAGGTGGCGCTGGATCAGGTGGCGGGACCCAGCGAGATCGCCATTCTGGCGGACGCGACGGCTGATCCCGCCTGCGTGGCCTGTGACCTGTTATCCCAACTGGAGCATGGCACGGGGCATGAGAAGGCGCTGTTGGTTACGGATTCACTGAGGCTGGGCCAGGCGGTTGCACGTGCCGTGATCGAACGGACGGCCGGATTGAGCCGCCGGGAGGCCATTCTGAAGGTCATACCCACGGGCCTGATGCTGGTGGTGGTCAGAACGCTCGACCTGGGCATGGATCTCTGCAACCGGTTTGCACCCGAACACCTGGAAATCCATGTCAGCGAACCCCGAAAATGGTTGCGAAAAGTACGTGCAGCCGGCGCGATATTCGTGGGACACTGGTCCCCTGAACCAGCCGGTGATTTTGTGGCGGGACCGAGTCACGTCCTGCCGACCGGCGGATCCGCAGCCCGGTTTTCCGGGTTGACGGTGGATGATTTCCGCCGGCGTTCCAGCGTGATTGCGTTCACCCGGGCTGACCTGCTCGACACCCTGCCCGTGATCGAGGTGTTCGGCAGGGTGGAGGGCCTGGATGCGCATGCCCTGTCGGCACGCGTTCGTTTTGAGAGGATGTCATGACCATTTCGATTCGTGAAAGTGTTGCCCGCATGCAGGGGTATGTGCCGGGTGAACAGCCCCGGACGGGCGGGTTCATCAAGCTGAACACCAACGAGAATCCCTATCCACCCTCGCCGGCGGTCGCCCGCGCCCTGCAAACGTTGGATCCGGCCGACCTCCGGCTGTATCCCGATCCCGCCTGCACGGTCCTGCGCCGGGCCATCGCGGACCTGCACCGGTGTGATCCGGCCCGGGTATTGGCCGGGAACGGGCTGGACGAGCTGTTGTCATTGTGTGTGCGGGCATTCGTTCCGGATGGCGGCAGTGTCGGTTTCATGGATCCCTCCTATTCGCTGTATCCGGTGCTGGCGGACATCCGCGGACTGTCCAAGCGGCCGGTTGCGCTGGGGGCCCGCTATGAATGGAACATGCCGGCAGGCTATACCGCTTCCCTGTTTATCCTGACGCATCCGAATGCGCCGACCGGCCTGTGTTATGACCGCGCGTCGGTCCTCGGGTTCTGCCGTTCGTTTGCCGGGGTCGTGGTAATTGACGAGGCCTATGTGGATTTTTCCGACCGTGACTGCCTGGAGTTTGCCTTGTCGGAACCCAACGTGCTGGTGGCCAGGACCCTTTCAAAATCCTATTCCCTGGCCGGCTTGCGCGTGGGCTACCTGGTGGGGCCGGAACCGCTGATCGCCACCCTGGACAAGATCAAGGATTCCTACAATCTGGACCGGGTGGCACAATGCCTGGCGACCGCGGCCGTCAATGACCAGGCGTGGATGCTTGCCAACGTGCGGCGGATTCGCGACACCCGGGCACGGCTTCAACAACAGCTGGTAAAACGCGGGTGGGAAGTGTTCCCGTCCCAGTCGAATTTTATCTGGACACGGCCGGCCGGCAAAACTGCAGACGCCTGGACCATGGCCTTGAAGGACCGGCAAATCCTGGTTCGGTATTTCCGCGGGCCCCGGACGTCGGATTGCCTGCGCATCACGGTTGGAACGGATGAGGAAACGGATCGTTTGCTGACGGTCCTGGATGAACTGGCCTCCGGAGGAACCACACGATGAAAGCACGCCGGGCGATCATAGAACGAAAGACACGGGAAACGGACATCCGGATCGGGTTGAATCTGGATGGCGCCGGACGATGCCGCGTGACGACGGGCATCGGTTTCATGGATCACATGCTGGAACTGCTGGGACGTCATGCGCTGGTGGACCTGGAGGTCCGGGCGCGGGGCGACATCCATGTCGATTACCACCATACCGTGGAGGATCTTGGAATCGTACTGGGACAGTGCCTGAACCGGGCGTTGGGTGACCGGAAGGGGATTGCCCGATATGGCTGGTGCCTGCTGCCCATGGATGAATCCCTCTGTCAGTGCGCCGTGGACCTTGGCGGGCGGCCGTATCTGGTCTACCGGGCCGCAATCCGCAAGCGCAGGGTGCTTGATTTCGACATCAAGCTCGTGGAGGAATTCATGCGGGCGCTGGTCACGGAGGCGCGGATGAATCTGCATCTTGCGCACCTGTACGGCAAGGAACCCCATCATGCGTGTGAATCCATGTTCAAGGCGCTCGCCCGTGCCGTGCGCATGGCGGTTGCACCCGATCCGCGTGAACGTGGGATTCCGTCCAGTAAGGGCCGGATCTGACACCGTTTGCGAACCCCGTTGACTCGAATGGAATCCGTATGGAATCGAAATTGATCCTGTTGCCTGCGATTGACCTGCAGAACGGTCGCTGTGTCCGGTTGCGCCAGGGGAATCCGGATGATGCCACCGTCTATTCCGATGATCCCGTGGCCATGGCGAAACGATGGGCTGATGCCGGCGCCACCTGGTTGCACGTGGTGGATCTTGACGGCGCGTTCCGGGGGGAACCGGTCCATGCCGACCTGATCCGGCACATGGTCAAGGCGGCCGGTATACCGGTGGAAGTCGGAGGCGGCCTCCGCACCGATGATGATCTGCAGCATCTGATCGATCACGGGGTGGCACGGGTTATTGTCGGAACCCGCGCGCTGGCCGACATCCGGGTGCTGGAAGGAATGGTCAACCGTTTTGGCGAACAATTTGCCGTTGGAATCGATGCACGGGATGGAATGGTCCAGGTCCGCGGATGGGCCGAAACCTCGGCGATTACGGCGCTGGAACTGGCGGACCGTGCGGACCGGGCGGGGGTACAGACGCTGATTTATACCGACACGGCCCGTGACGGCATGCTGGGTGGTGTCAATGTGCCGGCGGTGGAGGGAATGTGCCGGGCGGTCTCCTGCAACGTCATCGCATCGGGCGGTGTGTCCTCTGTGGACGATGTCCGGCGGTTGCGGAGTATCGGGTGTGCCAATCTCCAGGGTGCGATTGTCGGCAAGGCCTTGTATGAGGGTACGGTTGATCTTGGCGACATGATCCGGGCTGCATCCGGGCAGCCGCCTGCCGGGAGGAAGCCGGCATGATTATGAATGTGCAATCCTCGGTGCTGGAAAACGGGGTCCGGGTTATCACGTCATCGATTCCCCGTGTGGAGAGTGTGACCGTGGGCATCTGGGTGGCCGTCGGGGCGCGCCATGAAAGCAACCGGCAGGCCGGGATCAGCCATTTCCTGGAACACCTGCTTTTCAAGGGGACCCGCCGGCGTTCCGCCATCGATATCTCCCGTGCCATCGAGGGGACGGGTGGGTACCTGAACGCATTCACCCAAGAGGAGAGCACCTGCTATTATGCACGGGTTGTCGCCGACCAGACTTGGACGGCGCTGGATGTGTTGGCGGACATGGTGCTTCATCCCTGCCTGGCAACCGGGGATATCGGGAAGGAATGCGGCGTTATACTCGAGGAAATTGCGATGTATCAGGATCAGCCGCAACACCTGGTGCAGGATATGCTTGGCCGGGCGCTCTGGCTGGATCATCCGCTTGGCAGACCCATCATCGGGCTGGCTGCTTCGTTGAAGCAGATGAACCGGGCGGAACTGTGCCGGTTCCGCCAGCGCATGTACCGGCCCAACGGCACGATTGTTGCCCTGGCCGGAAAGGTTGACCATGACGATTGCGTCAAGGCGGTCCGGCGCCTGCTGGGCCGGATACCACGCCAGCGGGTCCAGCCGTTCCAACCGGTTTTGCGCAGCACCGCCCGTGAGCCGGTCAGCCTGATGGCCAAGGATATCGAGCAGATGCAGCTGGCTGTCGGATTCCGCCATTTCGGAAGGCATGATGGGCGCCGGTATCACCTGCGGATCCTGAACGCCGTATTGGGTGAAAACATGAGTTCACGACTGTTCCAGACGGTTCGGGAACAACATGGGCTGGCCTATTCGATTCATTCCAGCTTCCAGTTGTTGGCGGATACCGGGGCCTGGATCGTGGGGGCTGGATTGGATCGGAAACGGTCGCGCAAGGCTTTGGGATTGATATTCCGTGAGATTGAGAAGATACGACGGCAGACCATTCCGTCCGATGAGTTCCGGCGCGCACGGGATTATGCCATCGGCCAGCTCAAGCTGAGTCTGGAAAGCACCACCCACCACATGATGTGCCTGGGGGAACACCTGCTATCCTACGGGCGATTCCTTTCACCGGAGGAAGCCATCCGGAAAATTGAGGCGGTGACACCGGCGGATGTGCAGGATCTGGCCGCCGTTCTGTTCCGTCCCGAGCGGTGTAGTGTCGCCATGATTGGACCCGGGTTGACACCGGCGGATGCCACCTGGATACAGGACGTTGTGAATCGCCTCCGATAGGGTTATGAACCGTGTCCTGACGGAATTTCCGCGCCGCCATCCGCTGGTCCTTCCGGCCGTTGCCTGGGTGGCGGGCCTGTTGACCGGGTTCGGAACCAGGCCGTCTTATGATTTCCGCTGCCTGGCCGTTTTCGTCGGATTTCTTCCATGGTTATTGGCCGTGTTTTTCCGCCGTCAGGTCGGATACAATGTCCGGGTAACCGGTTGGTTGATGCTGGTGTTTTGTCTCGGCTATTGGCGTGCCGGAGGGACCCTGAATTCAGCGATCGATCCACCGGTGGATGACGCTGAAATCCGACTGATCGCCGTGGTGGCTGGTGATCCTGAACCGGCGGGAAACCCCTGGGAACCGCGTGGATTGGTGACCCCGGTTTCCCCGGTGGGCGCCTGGCGCGAGGCGGATGGAACACCGCTAAACCTTGGCGGCCGGGTATACCTGAAGTTGTATGGCCGGGGATTGCCGGCGTACAACGAACGATGGGAATTCAGGAATGTCCGTCTGACCGGTAACCGTGCAGGATCGGGGCCGTTACGCGCGACGGCCATGTTGCATCACGCCAAACGATTGGAGCACGATCCCACAGGCCGTTTGGGTAGTCGTCTGTTTCGCGTTCGGCGTGAGGCGGCGGATATCCTGGCATACGGCGTTGAGAATAAGCCGGTTTCCGTCAGTGTTGTACGGGCCCTGTTGCTGGGATACCGGTCGGGACTTGGAAATACCCTGCAAAAGCAGTTTGCCCAAACAGGAACGCTCCATGTGTTTGCAGTTTCCGGATTGCATGTGGTCATGATCACGGGACTGGTGGTACAGCTGTTGCGGCTTGTGGGTTGGTCACGGGTATACTGGTTCTGGGGCATTCTCCCCCTGGCATTGTCCTACGCGTGGATGACGGGGATGACCCCCAGTGCGGTACGTGCCACGGTGATGGCGCTGGTCTTCCTGGCGGCACCGCTGGTGGGACGTCGTGCCGATGGGGCGTGTGCTTTGGCAGCCGCCTTGATCGGGATCACGGCGGCCGATCCCGATCAGCTCTCGGCACCCGGACTGGTTCTTTCGTTTACCGTGGTTGGCGGGTTGATGGCCCTGGTGCCGGTGTTTAGCGCCGTCTGGCGGCCATGGCTACAACTCGATCCATGGGTGCCCAAGGCACAGCCCAATCCACATCCACGGTTGAGGTCCATGGTCCGATCCATCCTGCAACTGGTCACCGTATCGGTTTCGGCCTGGCTGGTATCAGCGCCTTTGACGGCCTGGTATTTTGGCTGGCTGTCACCGGTGGCCATGATGAGCAACCTGGTGGTGGTTCCGTTGGTTGGCTTGATTATGCTGGCCGGAAGCCTAAGCCTTGTTTCGGGGTTGTTTCTCCTGCCCCTGGCAGGAGTCTTCAATCACATCAACCTGCTTTTGACCAGCGTGCTGTTACGATCGGTGCGATGGTTTCATGCGATACCCGGCGGCGGACTCCAGGTTGAGGAGTTTCCCGGATGGGCGGTTTTGACCTGGTATACCGTGCTGGGGATGGGGGTATTGGCTTGGTACACCTATCGCCGTAAGGTTTGTCCGCAGATGCAGTACGGTCCGGACTTTATGATGACATGATTTTCCGGCTGACGGGATTGTAACTCCAGGATCGTCCGTTGACGGAGAAAATGACGCCGGGACTCTGCGATTCAATTTCCCGGGCCGGTTTGATGCCGTACCCCGTCTCGTATTCTGCGATTACATTCCGGACCATGGAGTTCGTCAGGGTGGCCACTGGTGGGTTTTCTTCCCGGTAGGGAATGAGCAGGGCATAGAAATCACCGGTATTATCGGGACAGGAGGCCTCCAACTTCAGGTAGGTGATCGGTGTGGAAGGATCAGCCCGGGTACTGTGATCGGAGGCAATCCGTTGCGTCAATGCCATCCGGGATAACGGTATGATCTGGAGGCGTACATGTCCTGCCGTGAACAGCGCGCTGCCATCCCGCGTTTCAATGCCGCCGCCGGAGTGAAAGATCCAGGACAAATCCACCGGTGAATCGCCGGCCCGTTCGATCTGGTCATGAATAAAGATAAATTCGCGATTCACAAAGGCCAGGGTCCGGTCGAAGGTCCGCAACCGTCCCGGATAGGCATTGACGACACGGCCGGTGGCGATGGTGGCGTCAGCTTCCTCGCGTAAATTTTCAAAGACACCATAGACGGTCGCCCATTGTCCGGCACGCAATCGACGGCAGAAGATGCTGGTGTCGGTGGTGATGACCTGACCTTGCCCGTTGACCAACAGGGAATTGTGGGCAATGGTATCCAGCCGGTAATCCTTCCCGTTGGAATAATCATACTGCCCGCATTCGACCAGCAGGCGTTCACCGAACGCCGACAGGGTGAAACTGTTCAAGTGAAGGTGGTTGTGATGGCAATTGGCGGGCCCGTTCAGCCAGGTTGCCTGAACGGCGTCATCGCTCCAATCGCTCCTGAGACTGAGCATCTGCAGGCCGGAAAAAAACCGGTTGCGTTGGGAATCGGGTGGGGGGGCTGAAGGGACCGATGGATCATAGGCGATCAGGTAATAGAGGCTGTATTCGAGGCTTTCACCGTCCATTCCCCAGTCATGGGTGATCAGGCGGCGGGCGATCCATTGGAATTCTGGCTGCTTATGGTAAGCGGCGAGGAAGGCGACCGGCGGCCAGAGGTGGGTGAGGTGACTGGAATCGGCGGTGTTGTTGCAATTCGTCAACCACGGAAGGATGTTGTGCAAGGCGTAATGTGCTGTGTTGTGGAGGAACGGTTCATGGTACAGGTCGATTCCCTTCAGGCGTCGCAACGGCTCGACTCCGCAAAGCATGTGGCGTGTCCCGTAGTTCCAGTAGAGCAGTCCTTCCGGGTAGCCGCCGTCCGGGCAATGGGAATCGATGGCCTGCCGGGTCTGGTGCAGGCAGGCGTCGAAGACGGCACGGGTATCCATGGCTTCTTCGAAGAGGATGGACGCCATGAGCGTGGGTCCATTGATCACATTGATGCCATTGCAGGTATACCATTGGGTTGCGGGGTGTTTGGTCTGAAAATCATGGAGGACCACTTGCAGTCCCCATTCCTGGATGCGGTTGCGGATCTGGGCGCGATCCTGCGGGGAGAGAAAATCGTATAACCAGTCGTAGGTCATGCCCAGGGTGCGGGTGGCCCCGCCGGTAGCCAGACTCGCACAGCCGTGGTTGTTTTTCGGATCCCAGGAGGCATGGTCCAGATAGGCGAGGGCCAGTTCGCGCGCCCGGACGGCAAACTCCTCGCGGCCGGTGATCAGCCAGGCGAACGCCAGATGTTCCGAACGGATATGTCGAGGATACACCGGTGGAGCATCAGGCTTGAGGCGCTGTTCGCAGGCTGCCAGAAGCCGTTCCCAGGTGCCCCGGCAGTCGGGATGGGCGAGTTTTTCGCGGATGGCGGGCAAATCGGACCGTGTGAAGAAAAGTCGGGGATATTCACCGGCTGCCGGCTTTGAATCGTACATGCAACCTCCGGTTCATGGTTTCCAGTTCAGCCAGGTTTCGGCCATTCGACGGCCCAGTTCCAACTTGGCGACTTTATTGAAATGCAGGCGGTCGTAGAGGCACGGGCGAAGGTCGGTCGTGTCGATATAGCGGAATCGCTTGTCAATTGACGGCAGTTCTGATTGCCGGGCACGGACGATGTCCCGGTTGGGGCCCTCGGCGGCGATCCCGCCGATAATAACCTTCATCATTGAGGCGGATGGCAGGTCGACACGCAGGTTTTCAGCCAGCAGTCGCAACCGTATGCCGGATTCACGGGCTTCGGATTCGGAATCGCTTTCGCCCTGGACATACAGCAGGGCGGCGATGTTGAAACCGGTGTCGGCCGGTAACAGGGACAAGGCATGGTGCACGGTTTCCACCACATGCCGGTACATGTGAT
>Ga0156641_1170_pt1 | contig 19887 bp, 16 predicted proteins | sample RifOxyC3_FD_110715 | JGI IMG/M metagenome (GOLD analysis project Ga0156641, IMG submission 110715) | Lentisphaerae bacterium RIFOXYC12_FULL_60_16 | reverse complement strand
TCCGCGCACGGCCTCCTCGATATGCCCTCGTCTCAATCCCTTTTGCTTCCCTCGCTCAATCCAGCCTCTTCCTTACCAGTATTTGGAACCGCTGAATAACAGTTGACCATGTTGTTTTTATATTTTATCCATTTTGAATGGTCGAGGGGTAAGCATGATTTGCCTTAAGCATCTTCGCGTCGGGATGGTTGCGCTCGTGACGATGTGCAACGTTGCCGCCGATGTGTCAGCCACCAATGCCAAGCTGGAGGAATATCAGGCTGCCTACGAGAAACAGCTAAAACCCATCTGCGATGAATATCTTGCCGCATTAATGGATTCCCTGGTGCGGTATGAGAAAATGCTGGACGAGGCGAAAACGAAAATGACGCAGGCGGGTGACCTGGACGGGGTCCTTTTGATTAAGGGCGAAATCGACCGTTTGCAGACCGAACGGTCCGTGCCCAAGCAAGCTACACCCGGCGAAACACCCGTTATCCGTGATTTGCGCGACCAGTACCGCAAACAGGTTCTTCAGGCGATGGATTGCCGTAAACAAAAAACTTTTGCGCTCAAGCAGAAATATGTCCAGGCCATGGAGTCGCTCAAAGTAACCCTGGTCAAGGAAGAGAAGCTGGAAGATGCGATTGAAGTGAATGAAGAAATCAAACGCCTGCACGCGGAAACTCCAGATCTTGCAGTGGCTTCCGCGCCTACAGCGGCTTCCGCGCCTGCAGTGGGTCCCACGCCTACAGCAGCTCCCGCGCCTCCAGCGGTTCCCGTGCCTGCCAGGGTGACGGGGATTGCCCAGAGGGCGGAACCGCGGGTAATGGGGCCGGCCACGACCTTTGGGATCGGCCAGGCGTTGATTAAAGAAAACACCACGCAAATGCAAGAGGGTGTTTTTGTCTGGAAGATGAAGGCCGCCCAGGTTGGGGATTATACGTATTGGGTCGGCATGCAACATGCCGCGCCGGGCAAAGAGGGCGCTTTACGCATAACGGCGTGGGGAGATGTGGATGGGGATGGCCTTCCAGACAAGGAGATTGCAACGTCCCCGGCTTTTCAGGCAAAGAAAGCGGATGATTGGAGCGAGTGGCAGTTCTCGGGTCGGGGGTTTAAGAATCTTTTCGTCGGGTATCAGCTCAAGAAAGAGGCAAAAGTGTTCTACAGCAAAAGAGGATGGCCGGCGGACAGTTCCGGTATGTATCCTGTGCTTTACCTGACACGCGAACCCGGGACTGCCCCGACGGTAGAGATCAGTCCTCGCGCTACGAATCTCAGGATAGGCATTATCAAGTAACCGTATGGTCGCTGGATGAGTGACTCACTCATCCAGCCTGCCGATCCAACCGGCGGTTGGGCAGATAGAGCGGGAAGTCGATCGTGACCGGTAAACGGTTTTACACGCTTGGGTCGACGGGTTTCCGCTTCTGGCTGGACAGTTTCCGTACCAGCGTGATGGAACGGTTCATCTTCAGGTACCGCTTGATTCCGAAATGCCCGATGACGATTCCTGCCGGAATACAGGCGACGCCAATGGCGTAAAACCATCCCGCTTCCGAGAAATGGATGATGGAAACTCCTGCGATCAGCATGGAAATGCTGGATCGAAGGTAAGCCAGGAGTGTTCGTTCGTTGGCGAGAAGCGTGCGATCGACGGCAAGTTCGTCGCGCAGGATCAGGCTGTCACCTTCAAACTTGGCGTAAGGAGAAGTCAAGGGCTTGTTCTCGTCATGTTTTGGTATGTTTGATTCAGCCGGGTTCATGCGATGTTCCTATTCAGAAATGGTGACGGTAGCGTTAAGGTCTGCAAATAACGGTTGCTGAAGTAACAAGTCCCAAAATTAAAACACGAAATTCATAACCCATTATATGATTAAGTCAAGCGTGGGCTGTCAGGGTTTGGTGTCGGATGGGGCGGAAGCGGACGATCAGCAAACCGATAACGATCAGCCAGCCGATGATGGTGAGGATCCGGCCAATGCGGTCCGAGGGGATGCTGCCATAGTACAATTCAACGTCCGGCCCGGTCGGGTAAACCAGCATCATGCCCGGGGCAACCAGGTACACATGATCGGCGCCACGCACCTTCCAGTTGGGGAAATAGCTGACCTTGACCAGGTGGGGCAGGCCGATCCCGGTGGTGTGGAATTGAATACGGTCCGTCGCAACGATCTCGTTCGTGATAATGGCTCCCGGTTCGATAGGGGATGATTCCGGTGCGGTGTTACGGGTGCGGCAGTCGGCCATCAGGGTTCGAAAGGCGTCTTCCGTCAACGGGGTGATGCCGTTGGGGGACGGGTCCCCCCGCCGCAGGATTGCACAGGGCACGTCCAGCGATTGGATGGTATACAGCCATTCCAAAGCTGCGGGTTTCCAGTCGCCGGCCACCGATACCGCCAGCGGTTGTCGGGACGGGACGGTTACGAAGCGGCTGGTCCGGTTGGTGGCCTCGAACAGGGTCCAGCGCCGCACCCGGTCGACCCTCCGCCAACCCGGCTGAATGGCGAGGGCGTTGCAGGTGGATTCCCAGCGTGCCAGGAAATGGGTTACGTTGAACCATTCCAGATGGCGGACCCCGTTGGCCGGGTTGAACCGGGGTGGTTTCATGATGGTGGGAAACCCCGCGCATCCCCGTGACATTTCGCCCTGGACATAATAGGCATACAGCGCGCCAACGGCGGAATTGACCAGCCCTCCTTCAAGGATTGGTTTGCCGGCGACAAACGGAACGGCCTCAAAGACGCGGGTGGACCCGAGGAAGGCGTGGTTGTCCGGGTGGAGGTCATAGGCCAGACGGCCGGGGGTGTCCGCCAGCGGCATGATCAGCCGGTCAAAGACCTCCTGGCGCGGTACCTCCTGGATGTTGGCGTAATTCCAGCGTATCCACGACGTGACGTCGCGCGGTCGGTCCAGGGCCACGGTAGCAGCCAGCACCAGCAGGGCAGTCAGCAGCAGGGGTTTGCCCCTGCGTTGCTCGATCAGCCAACCCAGGCCGGCCACTTCCAGGACCAGGATGGCATACGCCATAAACGGCCACAGCCGGACATTGACGAATACCGGGGACAGGTGGGTATAACCGAATCGGAACAGGATTGCTGCGAGGACGAACATGACCGTATGCAGGGTGATGAAGGGATTCCGGCGCCAGAGGCCCCAGACAGCGGCACCCGCACCAAAAGGCGCCAGCCAGCGCATGAACCCTGGAACACTGTCCCATAGATCGACTTTCCAGTTGATGCCGAAATCCATGGCAAACGACTGTTTGGCCACCAACGGAATCAGCCACCAAGCCATCAGCAGGAAGACCAGGGCTGCTTCGGTGACCAGCACGATGAGGGTTCGCCGGATGCCGGTGCGTGGCCACAACATTGCCAGGCAGACTGCGCACATGGCCCCGACCAGCGAGGTGAAGAAATGCGACATGACCAGTCCGACGGCCAGCCATACCGTACGGAGGCGGAAGCTGGCATCGCGGGCATCCCGGAACGCGGAAGCCAGGAATAGCAACATGACGGGAAAACTTACACTGTTGGCAATCATGCCGGCCAGGGTGCTGTAGATGTTCACACCCCACATCGTATGGGTGTGGATAAACAGGAACGGCACCATGCCTATGGCGGTCAGCCGCCGGACGGACAGCGGCTGGTCGAAGATGCGCGCCAGGGTGTAGGCGGCGGGTGGAAGGGCCAGGATGCCGAGTATGCTGATCCAGCGAAAGGCGATCCCGTAGGGTATGACGGACGACAGGGCGGCCATCAGCAGGTAGGGCAGTGGGAAATAGTACTGGAACATGGGGAATCCGCACCACCAGCCAGGCGCCCAGGAAACAATGTTGCCATGATTGAAGAACTGCTGTTTCAGGTGCCCGGCCAGGTAATGGTGGGCCGGGGTATCGCCCCCCACGGCCAGGGCGGGATTCATCAGGTCCCGGATGGGAATATAGGTGAACAGGCAGAGATAGATGCCGGCAAACAGGAACAGGTTCAGCAGGAGTTCCCGGAACGGGGTGCTCCGTGGAAGGGGGCATAAGCGCCATTGAGCAGTCAGCCAGGCTGCCAGCAGGATGCCGGCCAGGATCCAGGCGCGCAATGGGGTCAGCCTGATCGGGGGCGGACGGAGATGCGGCAGGCGTGCGATTCCGGTGTCACTGGCGGCATGGTGGGATCCGGCGGCGTCCACCCATTCCACGACGCCCGCCATGGAGTATCGGGAACCCGGCAGGGCGGAGATCTGGCGTACGGTAAAATGAGCCGTTGCCGGCACGCCCGTTTCCAGTTGGACGAGCCGGGTGTCCGGGAGCACCGTAAGGGCATCGGAGGTTACCAGGCGGACAGAGGCGGTCACGATGCCGGATCCTTTCCAGTCAATGGTGACGGGGAACTGATCGGTGGTTCGCAGGTTGATGGTCGGCAGGCGCAGGGTGAGGTTCATTTCCGGTTCCGCCGAGGTGCCGGCCAGGAACGGAATGACGCGGATGGCGCTGAAGGGGTAGCCGTTGATGTCGGTGTAGGTGGCCCGCAAGGTGAGGCAATGGCTGCCGGGGGGGGAGGGGAGGGTGTCAAACCGATTGGTGATCCGGGTGGACTGGTTGGGGTCCAGGCGGGTGATGGCGTCGCTGGACAGGGTGATTGATCCGACGGTGGTGTCCAGAACCAGGGAATGAGCCGGTTCATCGCCCTGGTTGCGGAGGGAGGTCTCCACCAGCAGATGTCCCGGTCGCGCCTGGATCATGGGGTGGATTTCAATGCTAATCTGACTTGCCGGGGCCCATGCCGCCAGACAGGACAAGGCCAGGATCCAGGACCAACCGCTACGGTAGGGTGTCATGGGTGTTGACCTTAGCGTATTTCCCCTGAAAGCGCAATTCGCGCCTGACGCCGGGAGTGCCTTTCATTCCATCCCTGTTGAAAGGTCGGCCGTGTCTTGACCTGTGCCGACCTTTCATCAGGGATTCCGAATCGGTCAATCAGGGTTTGCCCGATGGGCATTTCGGTGTCCGCCATGTAGCGTGATGCCGTTCAAATGATAGCGAAAGGAGGTGCAAGGCAAACGCAGACCGGCATTTCCATAAAATGTGAGTGTCATGAAGAGTTAATTCCAAGGAGTTACAACAATGAAGAAGATTCTATTCGCGATTCTGTGCTTGAGTTTGAGTCTGGGGTTTGGGGGTTGCTGCTCCACGATGAAGGCCTGTAAATGCGGGATGAAGGACTGCCCGGCCTGCAACGCATCCATGAAGTGCGCCAAATGCGGAATGACCAAGGACAAATGTTCGTGCCCCAAGGAAACGGTATGTCCGAAATGCAACATGCCGAAGAGTCAATGCAAGTGCATGTAGACAACGGTAAAGGATAGTCGGACATCGTGGTGGCCACCGGTTCCTTTATGACGGAACCGGTGGCACGGTTCGATTTTGAAGCTCCGGATGATTGCGAACAAACCTTAAAAGGATGACGTGGGGTTGAGGCGGATGGAATGCGTCGCAAAAGCACCTAAACGCAGTTCGACCCCTTGAAGGTGCCGCGGCTATGGACGGCATGTTTTTAGCTGGGCAATCAGCTGGTGATTGGTATAATCCGCGGCATTATGTCTGATCGTCCGGCCATGACACCTGCGGTGGCAAATGAGTATTTCGTGTTCCGCAAGCGGTTGCCCCTGCAACTTGCCTTTGAAGCGGTATCGCGTGAAATCGGGCGTGTGGATCCGGACCATGTCTGTTTGGAGATCGGGGCGCTGAACCCGGTTCTCAGTTACCGGTTGCGCAAGCTCGGCGGGCAATGGCATACCGTTTTGCTGAATGAATCCGAACAGCCGGCTTTCCAGGAACTGCTGGGCGGGAATGTTTATGTCTCCAAGGACGGGAAACTGCCGTTCAAGAAGAAGATTTTTGACCGGGTGGTGATCTGGGATGTCCTGGATACGTTCCGGGATGAAGAAGCGTTTATCGAGGATGTGCATGGCTTGCTCCGTCCGGATGGCCAGTTGATCATTCATGTCAACCGGTTGAAGCGTGGTTCCCTGATCAATACCTTGCGTGATTTGCTGGGCTTTTCCCCGGAGGAAACGGGACGTTTCCGGGCCGGTTATACGGAATCGGACCTGTTCCGGGTACTCAAGCACGGGTTTGATGTGCATGCGATGCGGTCCTATTCGCGGTTTTTGGTGGAATTTGTCGATGTATGGGTCCGTTTTGCGGTGCGGCGCCAGGGGGGGGAAGGCCCCGTGTCCGAGGGGAGTGTTGCCCGTATCCAGCGGGTATACCGGCTGGCGGCCTTCTTTTACTGGCTCGCCTACCAGGTGGATGTGTTTCTCTTCTTTAACAAGGGGTTCCGGCTGGTGGCGAGTGCCAAGCGGCGTGCCTGGCGGCCGCGTAATGCGCCGATTCTGGTGGATGGCCGTTCGATAAGCGAGGCCGTGTTAAGCCGGGCGGAAGACTGATTTCGGTAATGAGGCTTGACGTCGGCGGGTAACCTGCTAACGTGACCGGCCTTTTGGCATGCGGCAGAAAGCCGTAAAGACGGGATAGGCATGAAGCGCACATATCAACCTTCGAAAACCAAGCGCCGGCGTCGTTGCGGGTTTCGTGCCCGCATGAAGACGGCCGATGGCCGTGAAGTGATCAATCGGCGTCGCCGTAAGGGTCGTGTCCGGCTATCCGCCTAGGGATAGAACGCCGGTTCGGAGTCCGCACATGGACAGGACGGAATCACGGTCGTGTCCGGATGGAGCCGACAAGGCGATCCGGACAGAACCGTTTCCGGATTGCCGTTTGGGCCCGGATCGCCGTCTTATCAGCACCCTTCGGTTTGCCGAGGCATTTGCACAGGGGCAACGTGTCGCCGGACGATACCAGGTGATGTGGTTGCGTTCCGGTGAGGGGGCTTCGTTGCGGCTGGGGGTTGTGACCAGCCGGCGTGCCTTGCGACGCGCGGTGGACCGCGTGCGGGCCCGGCGTCTCATCCGGGAAGCCTTTCGCCGCAACCGGTGGCGGATGTCCGGTGCGCAGGATGTGGTGCTGGTGGCACGGTCGGCGATCCTTGACGGCGATTATTCCGGCGTTGAACAGGATCTGTTGAAGTTGGCGATGCGGGCCGGGCTGATGGCACACGAGCCCCGGAAGGAAGACGTCGCATGATCGGCCGGCTGGTCATGGCGCTGATCCGGGTGTACCAGCGGTGTGTGTCGCCCTGGTTTGGACCGTGTTGCCGGTTTTATCCGTCGTGTTCGGAATACATGCGGCTGGCAATCGCTCGACATGGTTGCGGACGCGGATTGTGGATGGGAATTTGCCGGTTGTTGAAGTGCCATCCGTTTCACCCCGGTGGGGTGGACCTGGTGCCGGGAACCGGTCCGACTGGAAGGGAAACGGGATGAACAAGACGGAAACCACCATTGTTGTACTGTTGTTCGTGGTGTTGATGGCCTGGTTTTATTTCCAGTCCATCTTCCAGGCCCCGCCGCAGGCGGCTCCTGAATCGTTGCCCCTGGTCCCGGAATCGGTTGAACCAGTGGATGGGAATCCGGACCTTACGCCACCGGTCCTGCAGACGCCGCAAGTCCGTGAACCCACCCTTGAACCCGTGGCCGATGAAGCCGGGGAACGGTTGCCCGAACAACTGGCCGAGTTGGCCAATTCCGACATGCGGCTGACCCTGACCTCGTGGGGGGGCGCCATCAAGTCCGTCGAGCTGTCCGCCTACCGGTCCCTGCTGGCGGCAGACAGCTCACCGGTTGAACTGGATTTTTCGGCAAGTCCGGCCCTGTCATACGAGGGGATCCCCGGCCTGACGGCCGGACAGGATTTCGATCTGGCCGTGAACGACAATGGCCTGGAAGCCGAGGTGTCGCGACGGACGGCCGGCGGGCTTGTCTTTCGCCGGACCATCCGGATCGAGCCGTCGGGTTACCGGGTGGCGATCATGGACCATTTCCGGAATGCCTCCGGTGAAGTAGTGAAACTTCCCTCCAGTGGATGGGTGATGGGGGCCATGCGGTTGATGGAGCAGGGGTCATCGGACAAGGTGGCCTACCTGGGGATTGATACGCTCGCGGATGCGGGGGGCAAGGGTGTCGAGCATTGGAGCGGTAAGATACCGGCATGGTTCGGGAATAAAGGGTCCATGCTTTCCTGCCGGAGCATGCCGGTACACGGGATGGCGACTTCGGTCACGGAGCGTGCCGGAACCGCGATGGCCTGGGCGGCGGTTAAAAACAAGTTTTTCGTACAGATCCTGGCCCCTGCGAAGGCCGCTTCGGATCTCGAGATGCGGGCGGTTCGAAAGACCGGCCCTGAGGCTGCCTTTGCCCTCGACGCCGTATCGGCTGCGCTGATGTGGCCGGAACAGGCATTGGCTGCCGATGAGATCGTGGTGCGTGAGGCCGCGTATTATGTCGGGCCCAAGCTCCTGCATGCCGTCAGCCAGTTGGGCCAGCACCAGGACGAGATCATGGAGTTCGGGTTCTTCAAGCCGGTGTGCAAGCTGCTGTTACCGCTGCTCAACGGCATTCATCAGCGGGTGGGCAATTACGGGGTGGCCATCATCCTGCTGACGATCCTGGTGAAGGTGTTGTTCTGGCCGATCACCCGCAAAAGCACCGAGAGCATGAAGAAGATGCAGGCGATCCAGCCGGAAGTTGCCGCGGTCCGCGAGAAGTTCAAGGACAAGCCGGAGAAGATGAACCAGGAAGTGATGGCCTTGTACAAGAAACACAAGGTGAATCCCGTTTCCGGGTGCCTGCCGATGCTGGTCCAGATCCCGGTATTCATTGCCCTGTTCACCGTGCTGCGCAGTGCGGTTGAACTCCGGTTTGCCGATTTTCTGTGGATCCGCGACCTCAGCGAGCCGGAAAACCTGCTGGCCAATGTGCTGCCGATTCCCCTGAACATCCTGCCGCTCCTGATGACCGTAACCATGGTCTGGCAACAGACCCTGACCCCGACCGGTGGTGATCCCCAGCAGAAGAAGATGATGACCATCATGTCGGTGGTCATGATGTTCCTGTTCTACAAGATGGCCTCGGCCCTGGTGTTGTACTGGACGGTGAGCCAGGCGATATCGATCGGCGCCATCCTGATCCAGCGCTGGCGTCAAAGCCGGGTGGAACTGAAACCGGCGTGAAGCAGGGGCGGTGCCGTCTCTTCTGGAGCCGGATCGCCTGCCGGTGGATCAGTCGGATTCGGGTTTGGATTCCCGGTTGAGCAGGCATTCCACGGCCAGTTCGGGCCGGCGTTGTTCGTGGACCATGGCGTACACCTGGTCGGTGATGGGAACCTCCACGCCTGTCTGACGTGCCAGATCCCGGGCCGCTTCACAATTCCACGCCCCCTCGACCGCCTGATGGGTGGATGCCAGTATGTCCGAGGCGGATTCCCCCCGGCCGATCCGTTCGCCAAAACCCCGGTTGCGGCTGTGGCGGCTGGTGCAGGTTACGATCAGGTCGCCCATGCCCGACAACCCGGAAAAGGTCGATGCCCGGGCGCCCAAGGCGCATCCGAGGCGGGTCATTTCCGCCAGGCCGCGCGCGATCAGGGCGGCCCGGGTGTTGTCGCCGAACCCCAGCCCGTCGCTGACTCCGACCGCCACGGCAATCACGTTCTTGAGGGCTCCGCCGAGTTCCACACCCCGGATGTCCGTGGAGGTGTAAACCCGGAACCTGCCGGCTGAGAAAAGGTCCTGGAAGAAACGGGCATCATCCGGGTTGACGGCTGCGACCGTGACAGCGGTCGGGATGCTGCGGGCCACTTCCTCCGCATGGCTGGGTCCCGACAGGGCTGCCACGGACCGGCCTTCGAGGGTCCCGGCGGCCACTTCGGTCATGCGCTGGTGGGTGGTCCGGTCCAGCCCCTTGGCCACGCTGATGAGCCGGCAGGTTGCCGGCAGACAATCACGGAATCCGGCAATGGTATCGCGGAAATAGCGTGTTGGAACCGCGAGGACAGCCGCATCGATGCCGGCTGTTGCCGCCGTCCGGTCAGCCGTGATGTCAAGGTCTCCGGGCAGGGGAACCCCGGGAAGAAAGGCCTTGTTCTCATGATCCTTCCGCAACAAGTCGAGTGCATCCGGGAAGGGGCCCCACAGGCGGACCCGGTGCCCGTTGCCGAGCAGGACCAGTGCCAGAGCGGTGCCCCAGGCGCCGTCGCCTATGACCAGGATGGTGGATGGTTTCATGACGGGGATGATCCGGTGGATGGTTGTTTACGGGAGAAGTTAAAACGATGCTCGGTACCGTTGAGCAGGCGCCGGATATTGGTGTGGTGCCGGAGAATGACCAGGGCGGCCAGTCCGGTCAATACGGCCGGCAGGATGATTCCGTCGGCACGGTACCACCACCAGGATGCTCCGGCGAATGCGAGTGCGGCGCCGATGGAAGCCATCGATACATACCGGCCCAGGAGGAACAGGATGATCCAGGCGGCTACGCCCACCAGGATGGCCCATGGTGCGATACCGACCAGGGCTCCGGTTCCGGTGGCCACACCCTTGCCGCCTTTAAAGCGGAGGAACACCGGCCAGTTGTGCCCCGCGATGGCGCAGGCGGCGCATGCCAGGCCCAGGAGGGGGTGGGGGATGTGGCCGGTGATCGACACCAATCCGGGGAACCCCAGCGCCGGAATCAGCCCCTTGAGGAAATCCAGCACGAAAGTCAGGATTCCCCAGGCCTTGCCGACGCTCCGGAAGACGTTGGTGGCGCCGATATTGCAGCTGCCGACGGTGCGGATGTCAATGCCGCGGCAGCGGGCCACCAACAGACCAAAGGGAATCGAGCCAAGCAGGTAGGCGGCCCCGGCTGCGGTCAGCCCGATGGCAGTCGATCCGTGCACGATTACTCTTCCTCTTCCTCGGGGAGATTTTCCTCGTACCGGTAGATGTCCATCAGCCGCTCCACATGCCGCATGTCATCGGGTTTCATGCGGATCAACCAGCCTTCGCCGTAGGGGTCTTCGTTCACGATTTCAGGGTTGCTGAGCAGTTCGGTGTTGATTTCCGTGATCGTCCCGGCAACCGGGGCCCGCATGTCGTGGCTGGTCCGCAGGGATTCAATGACGCAGACATCCTCACGTTTTTCGTAATGGTGGTGTTCGTCCGGTTCCGGCAGTTCGATGTTGGTGATATCGGCAAGCAGGGCCTGGGCATAATCGGTTATGCCGACAATGATCGTTTTGCCTTCAACCCGCACCCACTCATGGGATGAGGTGTACTTGAGTTCGGACGGATCACTCATGGTGGCTCCAATCATGTTGTTCAACCTGCCAACCGTATCGGCAGGCGCAAGTCGCCTGTCCTATTGCATGATCATCCGTAACCGTCAAGCGGCTTTTTGGAAAAAAATCAACCATCCGGATTTTTACGGTCCGGTGCGGACCAACGGAAAGCCCGGGGCAGGCGCGGGAACGGGTTTTCATTGCGCGTAAGTGCAATTCACCGGGTTGCATTGCAAAATTATTATGCTATAAGGTTTTCTGCATTTATTTTGTGCGTCAGCTTTCTGGAGGGAGACACATGAGCTATCGGCCCCAGGTTTGTATTGTCGGCGGTGGAATGATCACGCAGGTGCAGATCCTGCCTTCCCTGTACCAGCTTCAACGGCTGGGCGTGGTGGGGGATATCCATATCTGCGCGTTGAACAGCGCTCCGCTGAAGGTGCTGGCCGCCGACCCGATGCTGGCCAAGGCGTTTCCCGGCCAGTCGTTCGTGGCGCACCCGGCGTTGACCACCGATCCCAAGGTCATGCAACCGGATGCTTTCAAGGAGGTTATTGCCTCCCTGCCGCCCCACCAGATCGTGGTCGTGGCGGTGCCGGACCAGATGCACAATGGGGTGATCCAGAAGGCGCTGCAGCATGACCAGCATATCTGCTGCGTGAAACCGCTGGTGCTCAAGCACAACGAGGCGGAGGTCGTGGCGCGCGAGGCGCGCCGCCGGGGACTGGTGGTGGGCATTGAATACCACAAGCGATTTGATGACCGGTACCTCATTGCACGCCGGCAATACCGTGCCGGCCGGTTCGGCGAGTTCCGGATCGGACAGGCCAGTCTGCTCGAGTGCTGGTATTACCGGCATTCCAATTTCCAGAACTGGTGCACCTGCGAGAACTCCGACATGTTTTCCTATATCGCCTGCCATTACATCGACCTGGTGGCGTTCATCACGGGTCTCCGGCCCACGGCGGTATCGGTCTACGGCATCAAGGACCGGTATCCCAACGGGCGGGAAGGTTATCTCTGGACCGATGGCCGCGTGATCTGGGAGAACGGCGCCTGCCTGAACGTGCAGAATGCGCTGGGTTACCCCGACGAGGGACCCGGCGGCAATTTCCAGGGCATCCGGTTGTATGGATCCAAGGGCGACCAGGGCACGATGATCGTCCACAATGACCAATACCGCGGCGTGGAACATGCCTACACGGAAAAGGGAACCGACCCGGGCGATACCCGGTATGCCCAGCCCAATCCCGATTATTTCCAGTACGTGGATGTCGGTGGTGCGGGACTCAAGCCGGTGGGTTACGGGTTCCGCTCGATCGAATACATTGTCCGACGTATCGGGGATTGCATGGAGGAGGTGGGATCGCGCGGTGCGAAAGAGGCCCTGTCGATCCGCCAGCGGTTCCTGGACCGGGTGGATGAGGAAGGCATCATGGCCACTCCCCGCAACAGCGCGTATAACGAGCTGGTGATGGAAGCCGGCCGGATGTCCATCCTCAATGAAGGACGTGAAGTGTCCATTCAATACGGCCGCAAGGCCGGTATCAAGTTCCGGACTTACCGCCGGTAAAGCCGGGTTACCACAACCAACAGGAGACGATGATCATGGCCAGGGAATTTCCGCTCAAACCGATCCGTATTCAACCGGTCAAAACCCGTTATCGCCGCGTGAAGGGGCCCATTCCCAATGCGGAAACCATCCGCTTGATCAAGCAGTTGCGCCAGGCTGAACCCATCAGCATGCGCGGGCAGGCGCCGTTGATCTGGGACCATTCCAAGGGGTTCTCCGTCTGCGACGCCTACGGCAACCAGTGGCTGGATTTCTCCTCCGGCGTGCTGATCACCAATGCCGGGCACAGTCATCCGGCCATTGTGAAGGCCATTGTTAACCAGGCGCAGAAACCGCTGCTCACCACGTACTGTTTCCCGAACCGGCCGCGCATTGAACTGGCGCAGAAACTCATCAAGGTTGCCCCGGCGCCCCTGAAGAAGGTGTTCCTTCTCAGCACCGGGTCGGAAGGCCTGGAGTGCGTGTTGAAGCTCATGCGGACCTACGGGGTGCGGAAATTCGGTCCCCGCAAGAAGGTCATCATCACGTTCATGCGCGCGTTTCACGGGCGCACGCTCGGGTCCCAGCAGTTGGGCGGGATCCCGGCCGGCAAGGCGTGGATCCAGAACCTGGACCCCGACATCCGACAGGTGAATTTTCCCGACGGGTTCCGGAACAAGGACACGAGTTTCGCGGGATTCGAAAAGGCGTTGAAACAGATGAAGATCCGGCCGGACACCGTGGCCGGGGTGGTCACCGAGACCTACCAGGGTGGTGGCACGAGTTTCCTGCCCAAGGCCTATGCCCAGGCGCTGCGGAAATGGTGCAACCGGCATGGCGCCCTGTTGTGTTTCGATGAAGTGCAGGCCGGGTTTGGCCGATGTGGCCGCATGTGGGGATTTGAACACTATGGTGTGATCCCGGACCTGTTCTGCATGGGCAAGGGGATCAGCAGTTCCCTGCCGATCAGCGGCGTCATCGGGCGGCCGGACGTTATGGATCTGTATGGACCGAACGAGATGACCAGCACCCATTCGGGCAATCCCGTCTGTGCGGCGGCCGCGTGCGCCAGCCTGGACGTGATCATCAAGGAAAAGCTCGTGCAGAACTCGGCGAAGGTCGGCGCAATCCTGCAGGCGGAACTGGATGCCATCAAGGCGGCTTTTCCGTTGGTTATCGCGGCGCGTCACGGGATGGGACTGGTGGCCGGCATGCACATGGTCAAGCCGGGCACCGAGGAGCCTGATGGCGACCTGGCCTGGGAAATCGTCTACCGCTGTTATCTCCAGGGACTGCTCATGTTCGCACCGGTTGGTTTTGGCGGGGCGACGGTGAAGATTGCGCCGCCGTTGTGCATCACGGCCGATGCCGTCCGCGAAGGTTGCGCGGTCATCCGCAAGACCATCGCCGGGCTGGTTGGCTGAGCGATAAACAGATCCAGGCGCAGGATGGCGGCACGCCTGCCTGCGGTCGAACCGGCGAAGGGCTGTCTCGGCGGTTCCCTTGGTGGACCGCGTTGTCCCTAACGCGGTCTCCCTTCAATCTGACGCCGTTAGGGACCCTGCTTCGCTCAGAAGCTACGCAGAGCAGGCGTCTTGCCCTTCCACTGAGCGGAGCCCATTCCGCGGAGATGGAGCCGCGGATGCCCACAGATCTGCGCTGATGGCGAATAATAAAAGACCCCAATAATCTCTTGCCAACACGGCATCTTCATTCGTAGGGTGAAATATCCTCGGTTCCGGTATCGTGCATAAGCGGCGGACACGGAATGTGACTACCTGTCGGAGTTGGTTCTGGCTAGGCGCTGAATAATTATCTCCATGAATATTTCTGAATATTATTCTTGCAATCACAAACGGAATCTGGTTTTTTAAAAATAAGGGCTGGGAACGGGATGAATTCTTTAGAACAATCTGCCGGATGTTTGGTTTGGTATGAAACCTGCACTCACTCACTCACTCACTCACTCACTCACTCACTCACTTCCTGACCCTCTAAAGCCTTTTCTCGGGTTTTGGATTGTCCAGAGCGCGCTGCTCCTGCTTGTCGCTTCTGTTCCCTGTCTGGCCGACTCCACCAACGCATGGGTCTCCCGTCCGGTAGGTGTTATTCAGATACAGGTACCGGAACAATCCTTCCAACTGGTCTCCACACCCTTCGATGCTTTTGACCCGTCCCCGGACGCCCTGCTGGCCGGACAACTGACAGGGTCCACGAACGAGGCCACGGCCGACCGGCTGCTGAAGTGGGATCCCCGCATTCCCGGCTACCTGTCGGCATTCAAGGCCGACGGGACCGGTTTGGCTGATATTGACGGCAAATGGTTCACGGGCTTTGATTCACTGCTTCCTGCCGACCTGACCGTTGAGCCGGGCGAAGGATTCTTCATTCAGAATCGTCAGAACGAAGCCCAATCCGTCTTTCTGGCCGGCAAAGTCACGCTGGATGCCGCCCATACACTGGTATTGGAGCCTCCGCTGAGCCTGTTTGGCTCGCCATATCTGGCCGGAAGAGAACCGGTAACGCCGGAGCCCTCCGACCGTATTCTCGATGCTCACGGGGAACCGGGTCCGCTGCAGACCGGTAAAGGATACTGGTATCATCGGCAATCGGATGAGACGCTGGTCTGGACGCACGTGCGGCCCTATGCCGATCCGTTCCCCCCGGAAGGGAGCCTGCCTGACATTGAGGGTCTTCATGTCACTCAAGACCGGGATGTGACGCTCTCCATCCGGTGTACCGGAGACCGGCTGGATATATTCTACAAGGACCTGAGCCCCGCGACTCCGCTGGTCACGGAGACCGGCTGGCTGGCCGCCGCGCTGGATGTCCCGGTAAAAGACGGCCTGCTGCTGGAATGGACTGACCGGGGCGGTCCGGGCCGCCAGACCGTGCGCGAAGTCTTCGGGCGCTGTTATCTTGCCGCCCGTGCGGATATTGACTTGGACGGCAACGGTATACCCGATGCCCGGGAGCGGTTTTTGTTTACTGACGGCGTGTGCGATGCCGGCCCAGTGGTGCGCGAGCGGGGATGTTTGACTGGCCGTGGAGGGGATGCCGGTCAAGCACACCAGTCGGTTGCCTCCGTACGCAAGGGGAAGGTCATCTATGTGGATGCCGCGAAAGGCGATGACGGGAACCACGGATTCGTATCAGCGGCAGCAGGCGCCGATGGTCCCAAGAGGACGATCCGTGCGGCGTTGCGGGTAGCGGAGCCGGGGGACACCATTTCTGTTGCCGGTGGGGTTTATAATGAAAGCATTCAAGTGTCTGGAGTGAAGCTGACTTCGCGAGGAAGGGTTGTTCTGCGTTAGCCTGCTGAGGGGAAGTGCAATGACATCAGGAATTGCCTGTTCAAGGAGGAAAGTTCAATGAAGAAACAGATCAGGTTGTGCCTGAATTTGCTGTTTCTGATGGCCTGTGGGTCGGTATTGGCTGAAATAGAAACGGATATTGTCATCGCGACCAACATGATACGTCAGACATCGGCAAACGGAACTAACTACTTCGCGGGGAAAGTGGGAGTGGGGACCAGCGAACCGGCGGCGAAGTTTCATGTGGTGGGTAATTCACAGGTTGATGGCGCCATGACGGTGACAGGCGCCATGAAAGTGCCCCGGCAGGGAGATGTTTCCATGGGTGTTTACACCAATGGGGAAGCTGTAGATGGGATATCGGGTGGGGGCGGTGTAACGAATCATGCCAGCCTGAACGGCTTGAGCTGGACCAACAGTGGGCATACCGGGACGTCGGGAAAATATGCAGGCTTTGACACAAGCGGGAATGCCGCCCTGCTGGATGGGGGTGGCGGCGGCGGTGTGGCGATCTCCAACTTGTTCTGGGTTAATAAGAACAACGTGAATCAGGGGTCGGCGGGTGATACCGTTTTCAGCAAGATAACCTTCACCAATGAAGTTTACGATAGTTTTGGGTGGTGGGATGCCCCCAACAGCAGACTAACCGTACAAAAGTCGGCCAAGTATCAATTTACTGCATCTGCGGGGGGAGGAGGCCGTTACGGTTCTACTTATATTTGCCTGAGCTTTTGTGTCAATGGCCAGAAAAAGCAAGTAGGGCCGGATACCATAACTTACAGCACGGGTAATCGCGGAAATCTCGTGAGCTTTGCGCCTATGGATTTGGCCAGCAACGATTATGTCGAAATATACGGGATAATCAATGACTCCTATTCGAGCGGATATATTCTTGGGAATGTCACAAACACTTGGTTTGCGGGGTGGATCTATAACCAGTGAGCGGAGAAAAACATGAAAAGGATTCTGGTAATCATGGTCACAATGTGGGGGCTGGTTGGCGCTGCGCATGCACAGGCCAATCTGGCCTGGTGCCTGGAGTACATGACCCGGGATTATCCCGGATCAACGTGGTTGCTGCAGGATGACGGGGCGGGGGTTTATATCCGTGAGTGGCATTCGGCATTGGCGAAACCTGAGCAGGGGCAGGTAGAGGCTGTGTGGCCGGAGGCGCAAGCGTGGAAAACGGACCAAATCCGGAGTGCCCAGGCCGATTTTGAGAGGTGGGACCGGAAAGAACTGGTGGCCTTGGTGAAGCTGTTGGTCAAGGAAATCAATATTCTGCGGCAGAATGCAGGATTACCTGAGCGGACCGCCAGCGATGTGAAGCAGGCGCTCAAGGCGGAATTGTGAATACCGAAATATCCAACGACAGGTTTCTTTGATGATTGATGGTTGTGGAATTTCAAGCGCCATGCGCCGTGCCGGCGCCCGGAGGATCCGCTGGATGCCGGATGCATCGGCTTGCCGGGTTGCCCTGACGGCCGGCTTCCTATTGCTGTCCACGGTTCTCTCGTCCGCGGCTCCGGCCTGGTGGGTCGCCCGCCATGTGACAGACACCAACGCGCCGGTGGCCGACTTTTCGCCCTTGATTGTGGGTCAACTCAAATGGATGGCCACCAATGCCGCCGATGAACTGGAATTGCGTCTGCCCGGCGGGGCCGGCGCTTCGGTGCTGGACCTTATCCGGAATTTCTCCGGCACGGACAACTATGTCACGGTCAATCTTGGGCAGCTTAAGCGCGTGGCCGCGCCGTTCTATGACCGGCTGATTACGGAAGGCTATACCACGGTTTATCCTTGGTCCGGCGCCGATACCACCAATGATTATGCGTTGGCCAATCTGGGACAACTTAAACATCTGTTCAGTTTCGATTTGACGGGCGATCAGGATGCCGATGGTCTGCCCGATTGGTGGGAAATCCGCTACTTCAACAGCATCACCAACGAAGGCGCCGGCGGTGACTTCGACGCCGATGGACTGGTCAATACGGCAGAATATTGGCACGCCACCAGTCCCATCCTGTGGGATACCGATGATGACGGGTTTTCTGACAAGGAAGAGCTGGATGCCGGAACGGACCCGCTCGATCCGGCATCCATTCCCTCCGCGGACCTCTCGGGTACGGTGAGTTACAGCGGGGCACAAACCGGGCTCATCCGGGTTCTGGCCGCCACGACATCGAATGCATGGACTGCGGCCGGCAGCACGACGCTTGCCGCTCCCGGTGTCTACAGCATCACGAGCACTCCAACCTTGTGCAGCTACTGGATCCGGGCCTACCGGGACCGGAATGGTGACGGCACGAACAACGCTGGCGAAGCCTGGGGTGATTACACGAATAACCCGATTTACCTGACCAACAACGTTACGGGTGCGCATATCACACTTACTGACCCAGATACGGATGAGGATGGATTGTTCGATTACGTGGAGACGGGAACCGGCGTCTTTGTCAGCCCGTCGGACACGGGGACCGACCCGAACGACCCCGATAGCGATGATGACGGAGTGGATGACGGAACCGAAGTAGCCAACCGGACTGATCCGAATGATCCGGATCAGGTGGTACCGGGTGTGACGATCATCGCGCCGGCGGGTGGCATTGTCTTGGAGCAACTGCCATAAAGGGCAAAGAATGAAGTCGTTTGCCGATAGAGCAAAACATGCCATATGGGTCTGTCTACTGTTTTTCTCCGCTACAGCTACCTGCTTCTTCGCGGAGGCGAACCAAGGACGTATTGTGTGTGTGGGGGTTGATCCAAATGTAGCGTCGTCAGCGGCGTGGTTGGGGACTGTCTGGGAATGGACCGATCCTGAACCTCTATGGCAACTGGGAGCAAAACAGGGGTTACTGGCGGGGAGACTTGAATGTTTAGCTATCCCGGGAACAAACACGTATACCTATACAGCATATGTGAACCGTTTCTGGGAGTCGTGGGCGAGGTCTGATCCGCCGAATAATGGCGATAATCCCCAAGGCACATACCTATGGTATTTCGATTATTTTCGTGCCAACGGCCAGATCGAATTGGAAATGTGGGCCTGTGATCAGGAAAAGCCCATCCCTGAAAATATCTTAACGATAGACCCCATCAATATGATTGATGGGGCGATGACCTATGACACTACCGATCTCCAGATACCTTGTCCGGGGTTGGATCTCTTGTTCAGTCGTTCTTATAATAGCGGTTTCGTATATACGAACGGGGTCTTAGGACCCCGCTGGATTCATGGTTATGATTGGGCCGCACAGTCGTTTTTTTTCAAGACCAATGACATAGTTTATACTAATTATTTAGCGGTGCGGAGAGGTGCCTCCTCCATTCTGACCATCCCTCGATATTCATATACCCCGGATCGCTGGCGAGGAAAACAGCAGTCGGGCTGGGAAGCGGAACGACTAACGAATAACTGGGTTCGATTACTTGTCAACAGACGCCTGGCCTATCGATTTGATGAAACCGGAAGATTCATGGATGTCTCGAACTTCTATGGCAATGCTCTGACGTGTACATACACAAATTTACCCGTCTCGAATTTGTTGGCCAAGGTTGGACACAATAACGGGCAGTTCCTTGCATTTGAATATTTGACGAACGGTCTCCTGTCAAAAGTCACGACATCCGACACCAATTTCTATATGTCTTATCAGTACAGCGGCAGCGGAGAGCTGACGAATGCTGTCCGTCACACGGCTGAATTTAGTAGCCGTGTTGCTTACCGATATGCTGCAGGCAGCTCCCACTGCATCACCCAGTATGTTAATGCGCTCAATCACCGGTTTAATTATGGGTATGATCCCACCACGTGGCGATGCACCAATTCGGTG
>Ga0156641_1008_pt1 | contig 20429 bp, 18 predicted proteins | sample RifOxyC3_FD_110715 | JGI IMG/M metagenome (GOLD analysis project Ga0156641, IMG submission 110715) | Lentisphaerae bacterium RIFOXYC12_FULL_60_16 | reverse complement strand
GTATACGTAGGCGCCCGGAAGGTTGTGCTGCCAGTTGTCGTTCATGGATTCGATCGTGCTGTAATGGACGCCCAGCTCGTACAGTTTCGGCATGGTTTTTTCAAAGTAGAGGGTGCGCGTGAACGGCATCGCCGTGTCGGCCAGGTTGAAGTTGTACAGGTAGGAACCCATGCGCGGCACCAGGTTCCGCCAGGTTCGTATCACGTCTTCCAGCAGCATGGATGTCGGTACGGCCGGATTGCCGATACTGCCGTACCGGGTGTAGGTGATGGGGGCGATGATGGGGAAGATCATACGATGCGGTTTGAAGCGGGTGGGGGGGAGGTTGTGGTTTGAATACACGTAAAAGCCTAGATAATGGTCGGGGAATTCCGTCTCCAGCGCGGTCGCCACCTTGTTTGCCAGGTGAATGAACGGGTCGGACATGCTGGGCATCTGGAGGAGCGGATCCAGACGGCCGTCCTGCAGGGCACGTGTTTCCGGCCGTTCGTCAACCAACGCTCCGTCGTCGGGCCCGATGCAGGCTCCGTTGCCCCCGGCCCAGGTGGTTCCCTTGCGGAATTGGGCGGCGACGTTGGTGGCAAACATGGCGGCAACGGCGTCGCTGGAAAGATTGGCCTGTGTCTTGGCGGGCTTGCCGTTGATGACGGGATAATATTCCGGATGCGCTTCGAAATGTTTGCCGGCTTCCATCAGGCCGTGGAATCCGTGTCCCTGCGCCATCGCTGGGCCGCCCATGCGGTTGCGCAGGCTCCAGCGTTCTTCCGCCCAGAAATGACGCGACTGGAAATGCGGCGCGGATTCCGTGCGGCCTGCGGGGACTTTGACCGATGCCTTTTTGGGAACCACCTCGCCGAGGTCGCCGGGCGCGTACCAGCGCACGCCAAGCGTGTGAAGCAGGGATACGGCGGCATAATAGACGGCACGGTCCGACTCGCCCTGAAGGACGATGCGTGTCGGGTTGATATCGATGAGGTAGGCATCCCCGTATTCGCTCTTGACGGTCATGGGCAGTTTTTCCGGCGCCGTACCCGCGTAGACGGGCAGCAGTCCGGCCGGCGGTGTGTTGGTAACCGGGACGGTGGCGCCGCTTATTTTGCCGAGATAGGTTGAAAGGTCTTCGGCCGCCCACAGGAGATGTTTTGAGGGGTTTGCCGGCAGGACTACACAGATCCGGGAGGTTCCCTTCTCGATCAGCGTGACATCGGCTGAGAACGCGGTGGAGAGTGCAAGCATCAGACCAATGAGCGCTTTATGCATGATCGTCTCCTTATTTTCCCGGAGGAGAGTGTTTCAAAGCGGGGGGAAGGTGTCAAACGCTCCGGAGCAATGGAGAAGGGCGCATTTTCACTTCCGTGGCCGATTCATCCCGGAATACGCAGCTTGGACGGGGTCAGACTGTAAATAGCAAGTATGGCGTTGACGAGGCTGGTTGGGAGATAAGAGAGTACGTGCCGTCAAGGGTTGATTCCGGTTTGTTTCCCCTCGTGGCTTATGCCCGGCGGACACGCTATTTATTTGCCTTTGGACGATGGAGCGGTTTCGGCTTTGCGCCGGGCTTGGCGGCTTCCGCGGGTTTCTCGATGTTACGGCGCATGGCCTCCCGTTTCTGAAGAACCCGCCGGAGCAGTGTGCGCTTGAAGAATTGCTCCTTTTCCTCCGCCGTGAAGGCACGCTCCCTCATCGCCATGCGCCTTTTTAAAGATACCGTCGTTCCAATCTTGCGGATTACGAGTCGCCGGGCGGCATCGGTGCCACCCGTGGTCTGCTCGACTTCGATGCTGTGGCCTTCAGGCAGATCGAAGACATATACGTCTTCATCTTCTTCCCCCACCAGGAACCCGAGTTCACAGCCGCGGATCCCGATGGTTGCCATCCGTGTCTGGACCTGGAAGCGTTCAGGATTCATCTGCACGATCCTGCCGGTGAGGACGCGGAACAGTCCCTTCATGCATTTCAGGGTGCAGCTTGCTTCCTGCCTGGCGTTATCCTCGAAAACATATTCGTTGATGTCCATCTCGCCGTTCTCACCCTGGGAGATCTCGCTGCTGTCGGTAAGCAGAATTTCCACTTTCGCCCCGGCCCCGGTAAGAATTTTGTCATTCAGGAAGACCGAAGACTCTGCCTTCAGCTGGCGTACCTGGCCGCCCGCATCCGTGGCGGTGACCTTCCCCTCAACTTCGGAAACGGTCCCGGCTACCGTGTTCTCCACGGCTGCCCAGGTATAAGATGCGGCGAGTGAGGCGACAGCCAGCAACACATGAAAACGCTTCATTGGCAATCCTCCAGCTATGAAAGCTGGTACAAGTATAGCGGAACCCGGCGAAGTTGGCTACCTCAAGCGCAGACGGGGTCTTCCGGCGGAACCGCAGAACCGCAGAATGTCGAAGGAAAGCGAGCGGTCACGGATCCCCCCTTCAATATTCGGAAATAATCATTCATCAATCCTCCTACGCTAAAGCTTCGAAGGACAAGTCTGCGGTTTGCGGTTTTCTGATTCCCGGTGCCTGTCCATGTCCTATCCTTGTTCGATACGAAAGTCGGCTGACGAGAGCGGACGACGAGAGCGGTTAACGATTGGAGAGCCAATCGTGCCTGTCCCTGTCCAATCCATGCATTAGGCCATCACACCAGGCGGATCCGGAACCTCCGCAATCCAGCGTCCGTCAGATTCTCTTTCAATTTCGAGCTTCACGAAGTGAAATGTTGGTCGTTTACGGTTGTCCGTTCAATCTTCTTTTTGCCACCGTTGCGCCTGGAACGATTCAGGCCCCGCTCCTCAAGAAATCGCAGGAATGAGGAATAATCTTTGAGGGGCGCACGATTTGTGGTCGATGGCTTGACCACTGCTGATTTAATCATTGTATACCCTAAAGGGTGTATAATATCTAATAAACATATTGATATACCCTAAAGGGTGTAATATGATCTTTTTGAATATTTATATACCCGAAAGGGGGTAATGGATATGGATCCATTGATTGAGTTTGTAAAGGAGCGGCGGAGAGCCCTGAGGCTTACCCAAAGAGAACTTGCCGATAGAGCCGGAGTAGGTTTGCGTTTCATTCGTGAACTGGAGCAGGGAAAGGAATCTCTCAGGCTCGATAAAGTTGACCAGGTTCTGGCTCTGTTTGGGCATCGCATGAAGCCGGCGCCGTTCCGTATGGAGGTAGACGATGAGGAAGGCTGAAATCCATATGGAATGCCGACTTGCGGGAATCCTTGAGGAACAGGACCGTCGATATGTATTCACGTATGACCCAGCCTATCTCGCAGACAAGCAAGCCCATGCCATCAGCCTGTCACTTCCCCTGCAGGCGGAGCCGTACGAAGACAAGCGCTTGTTCCCCTTCTTTGACGGGTTAATCCCAGAAGGATGGCTTCTGGATATTGCGGAGCAAACATGGAAACTGGATTCACGTGACAGGATGGGATTGCTCCTGGCCTGCTGTCGCGACTGCATTGGCGCGGTTTCAGTCTTGCCTGTGGAGGAAACCGATGAATAGCGGAAACTGCAGGATATGTCTCCAGCCGCTTGAGGCGTCTACCTTGTATCACCAGAGTTGCTGCAAGCAACTCTTTGGTGCACCTCGGCCACCATCGATTCCATACCGTTGGGCGCAGATCAATGAGCTGGCTGAAAAGACCGTGCGTCAGCATGTGACCGTACCGGGCGTCCAGCCAAAGCTGTCGATTCATCTTGAAAGGGATGGGGCTACCCGTGCCGGCAGGTTCACGTTGGTAGGAATGGAGGGTGGCTACATTCTCAAACCTCCCGTGGAGCGCTATCCCGAGATGCCGGAGTTGGAGCACCTGACTACGTGTATGGCTCGGGATTTTGGAATACAAACGGCGGAGTGCGGTCTGGTCCCTCTTGAAGACAGCCGCCTTTGTTTCATCACTCGCCGTATGGACCGGGATGGGCTTGCGAAGCTGCATATGGAAGACATGTGCCAGCTTACCGACCGTCTCACGGAGCAGAAGTACAGGGCATCCATGGAGCAAGTTGGCAGGACCATCCTTCGGCATTCAACGAACCCTGGATTCGACGCGTTGCGTTTCTTTGATTTGGCCGTTTTCTGTTTTCTGACGGGAAATGCCGACATGCACCTGAAGAACTTTTCGCTGCTTTACAGGCCGGGCGGTGAAGTAGCGCTATCTCCCGCGTATGATCTCCTGCCCACAGTCCTTCTTCTTCCCGAAGATAAGGAGGAGACATCCTTGACTCTAAATGGCAGGAAACGACGCCTGACTCGCAAAGACTTCGAACAGTTCGGTGATTCGTTGAAACTCACAGGGAAGCAGGTAGAGAACGCATTGGATCGATTCCAAAAATGTTTGCCGGCGGCCCTTGATACGCTGATGCGAGGTTTATGCAGTCCGGAGGCGAAAGAGCAGTTCAGGACGCTGATCAAGGACCGAGGATCGCGCATGGGCATGAGTTGATAGGTGCCTGCCGTTTTTGGTGTTGATCGGCCTGCCATGAACACAAACGAAAGGAAGGGTCATGCAGACCAAGGTAACGACAGAGAAGGCGTTCGAACGCAAGTATCCGGAATCGGTGGCGCTCGTGACCACGCGCAGCCGGACGGGTGAGCCGAATGCCATGGCGGTCGGCTGGGTGGCCATTGCCTCCAGTGATCCGTGGATGTTTGTCCTGGGCATTGACTCGGCGGCCACCACCTACCGGTTGATCCGGTCCACCCGGCAATTCGTGGTGGCCTATCCGAATGAGCGCATGGCGAAAGAAACCCGCCATGTCGGCACCCGGCATGGTGTGCCCGGGGGCGACAAGCTGACCGACTGCGGACTGGTTATGCAGAAGGGACGGGTGGTCCGTGCGCCCCTGCTGGCGGATGCCGTCGCCAACTTCGAATGCGAGTTGGTCCGGATTGTCATCCCGGGTGATTGCCCGCTGGTGATCGGCAAGGTGGTGGCCGCGCATGTGAACCGCAACCACGCCCTGCGCCGGCTCTACACTGTGGCGCCGGGTTATGTGCTGAAAGGCGTCCGCCCGATGGCCTCTCGTTAATGGCTTGAACCCGGTCAGCCCGGCTTGTACACTGCGGCATGCTTTTTAAGCAACGACATCTTCCGGTGTTTGTCGGCCTTTGGATTTCCTTGGTAGGAATGCAGTTACAGGTTTTCGGGGTGGATCGGTATGTTGCCACCAACGGGAATGGAACGGCAGGAGACAGTTGGACAACCGCCTACACGAATCTTCAACAGGCGTTGAATGCCGCCGGTACGGGTGACCGGCTGTATGTGGCGGGGCACCAGTTCGTGGTGACGGCGGCGGTGACTTGGGTTGCCAGGAACGACCTGACCCTGTTGGGCGGATATGCGGCGACCAATCCCGCCCAATTTCCCGGCCCGTATGATCCGGTCCGGTGGCCGACCGTTCTGCGTCGGACCAGTGGTTCGATCCGTCTATTGACGTTGAATAATGTGACCAATGCCGTGATCGGGCGGATGTCGTTCTCCGAAGGCCGGTTTTCCTCAACCGGTGCGAACGGCAAGGGAGGCGCGCTGTACCTGATCAATTGCGGCCCGGTTATGTTTGCGGACTGCCAGTTCACCAACAACACCTGTACCGATACCAGCGGGGCGCAGGGCGGGGCACTGTATACCGCCAACACCGCGCTGACCTTGTCCAATTGCGTGTTCCGCCTGAACGCGGTGATTGGCTCGGGGAATGGTGCGGCTTCCGGAGCTGCACTCTATGCCGCGTCGGGCACGGTGACGCTGCGGGACTGCGTGATTGCCCACAACCTGGGGTATTCCGGTTGGCAGGTTTGCCGGGGTGCCGTTTATAACAACGGCGCCACGCTGCAACTCAACAACTGCCTGGTTTATGGGAACCAGTTGAACCACGAGGGGGATGGGTTGTTCCTGAATGGCGGATCGACTGTTCTGGCGAACTGCACCATTGCGGACAATGCCGGGTATGGAATTTATCGGAATACCGGATCCGCCTGGCTGACCAACTGCATTGTGTGGGCCAACGGCGATGATGTGTTCGGATCGTCCGTCACGCTGGCATATTCGGCTGTGGAGGATGGCGACAACAACCTGACCAACGGGTGTATCATGACGGACCCGGGTTTCGAGTACGGGTATTACCTGTCCGCGGCCAGCGCCAGCCGGGATGCCGGCACCGGCGCGGCATACTTGTTGTCGGCTCCCTACACCACCCGGACCAACGGCACGGTGGACGCGGCTGTCGTGGACCTGGGGTACCATTATCCGAATGGTATCGCGGCGGGAATCCAGCGGTTATATGTGGCGACCAACGGAAACGACACCTGGGTTGGAACCTCCTGGCCGACCGCCTTCCGGACCATCGGGAAGGCGCTGCAAACCGCCCGGGATGGCAGCACGATCACGATTGGAACCGGGGTTTTCACCCGTACCACGGAAGCGTTCCCCCTCACGATTCGAAACCGTGCCGGGATCCGGATCCTCGGCATGGGGCCCACCCAGACCATGGTACGCGCGACCGGCAGCAACATGCGGGTTTGGGATCTTGAACACCTCACCCGTCCCTGCCTCATCAGCGGGATCGGGTTCGGGGGAGGACAGACCAATATCACGACGTCCCCGCATGCCGGCACGGCGGATGGCGGTGGGCTCCGGATTTACTATGCGTCGGATTTCAGCCTGCTGGACTGCTCGATCACCAACAACGGGTGTTTGGATTCGACGGGCGCCATGGGCGGCGGAATGTACGGCGTCCGCTGCAACCTGACGGTATCCAACTGCACGTTCCGGGGCAATACGGCATACGGGTCCGGGAATGGGCGCGGCTATGGCGGAGGGCTTGCGCTCTCCTACGGGCAGCTCCGGCTTCAGGACAGCGTGCTGGACGCCAACACGGCGGATTGTAGCGGGCACGTTTTGAGTTATGGCGGTGGATTTTACGCGGCCAATTCAACAGTGACCCTGCACAACAACCTGATCATGAACAATGTCGCCCTGCCGGCGGGCGACGGCCTGTTCGCCACCAACAGCACCTTGTCCGTCGGCAACTGCACCATCGCCTACAACGGCGACAGCGGCGTAAACCGGGGCGGGACCGGTACGGGTAGCATCAGCAATTCCATTATCTGGGGCAATGGGGACGACATCCAGGGAAGCCTGTCGCTATCCTATTCCTGTATTGAAGACGGCGATAACAACGGCATCAACGGGTGTACCAACGCCAACCCGCAATTCGAATACGGATTTTTTCTCGCGGCGGGCAGTCCCTGCATCGACCGTGGCGGCGCCACCGCCGAAACCGTCGGGTTGGGTGGTTACACCACCCGTGCTGTTGGAACGCCGGATAGTGGTCTGGTCGACATGGGGTATCATGCGCTTGCCGGCGCCGATCTGCAATATGCCGACGTGTTTGTGTCAACCACCGGCAACGATACCTGGGCCGGCACCAATCTGGCAACCGCTGTCCGGACCATCGGCAAGGGTCTTGCGAAGGTGATCGACGGGGGACGGGTCCATGTTGGCGCCGGGCGGTATACCAACGGGCTGGAACGGTTTCCCCTCACGCTCAATACCCGCAATGCCATCTGGCTGCTGGGTGCCGGAACCAATGTCAGCATCATTGATGCATCCGGCAGCAACATGCGGGTTTTTGATTTCCTGAATCTCGGTGGGAACAGCGGGATTTCCGGGTTCACCATCACGGGCGGCAAGACCAATATTACCACCTCGCCGCATGCCGGCACGGCGGATGGCGGGGCAATCCGTCTGCAGAATTGCGCCAGCTTCACCCTGGCCTCCTGCCTGGTCACCAACAATCAATGCACGGATTCCAGTGGCGGAATGGGTGGAGCGATTTATGTTACCGGGTCATCCGTGGTGCTGACCAACTGTGTGTTCCGGCGCAATACGGCTTCCGGGTCCGGCAACGGATGGGGATTTGGCGGGGCGATTGCCGGGCTGACCGGCAGCCAGATCACGATCGACCGGTGCATCATGGAAACCAACCGCGCCGTCGGACATTCCTACAGCCGGGGCGGCGCCATCTACGGGGCGGCGCCGGTCTTCATGCGCAACTGCCTGGTGTTCCGCAACGATGCCTTGATGCTGGGAGACGGCCTGTTTTTTACCAACAGTTCCGTAACCATCGAAAGTTCCACCCTGGTTTATAACGGCGGGCAGGGGATCAACCGCGGGGGAACCGGAACCGGGATGGCCAGCAATTGCATTGTCTGGGCCAACGGGGATGATGTTGCGGGAACCGGATGGACCCTGGGGTACAGCAACATCGAGGACGGCGATAACAATGGCATCAACGGTTGTATCCAGGCGGATCCGCTGTTTGAGAATCCAGGCACATTCGATTACCGGCTGGCCAAGGCATCGCCCTGCATCAACCGGGGCATGAACCAGGCATGGATGTCCGGGTCTGCCATCGATCTGGAAGGACGGGCCCGGAAACAGGCCCGGGTGGACATGGGGTGTTACGAAGCCGACGGGCTGGGTGGTGCGGTTTTCATGATCCGGTGATGCCGGCTCCAGCGGGCAGGTAAAAACCCGGAGATGGGGCGCATTTGACTTCCGGGGGGATCGCCGGGGCATGCACCGACGGACATTTGCAGTTTGGAGTGCGGCGGCTTGACGCCGCTTTGTGTGGCTGGTACAGGACCGGGTATGAGCGATTGGCCACCAAATTCCCCACCGCACCGGCTGAGCGAGCAAGGCGCGTACGAGGGATTCAAGATCGATAGGCTCGCGGGGGTTGATGCGTTCGACCCCCAGACACCGACTCCATCGCCAAGGTAAAGCGGCGTCAAGCCGCCGCACTCCAAGTAGTGTATTGCCCCGGCGCTAGCGCCCCCCGGAAGTCAAATGCGCCCCGTCAAGCAGTGCCGGACCGATTTGGCTTGTGCCGGTTGGATGCAGCTGGAAGAATCGGCCCGCAATGACAACGGCATGGATCAGCCTGATCACGTTCCTGGTGTGTTATGTGCTGCTGGTGGTGTTTCCACGCCGCCGGTCCGTGGTGGCCTGCGCCTGCGCCCTGCTGGTCGTGGTGACCGGGGCGGTCGGGTGGCATGAGGCGCTGGTGGAACACATCAACTGGAATGTGGTTGCCCTATTTTTCGGCACCCTGGTGCTGGCGGACCTGTTCATGATGTCACGGGTGCCCGCCGTGCTGGCGGAACGGTTTGTGAACGTCACCGGGACGGTCCGGGGCGCCATGCTGGCGCTGTGTTTCCTGTCGGGCCTGATCTCGATCTTTGTGGAAAACGTGGCGGTGGTGCTGCTGGTGGCGCCGGTGGCGTTGAGCATGGCGCGCAAGCTGAAGATTTCGCCGGTACGCCTGCTGCTGCTGATCGCCATGTGTTCCAACATCCAGGGGACGGCCACGATGATCGGCGACCCGCCGAGCATGATCCTGGCGGGCTTCATGCGCATGCAGTTCAACGACTTCTTCGTGTATCAGGGGCGATTGTCGATTTTCTTTGCGGTGGAGGCCGGCGCGCTCGCCGCCGGCGTGGTGATGTATTTCCTGTTGCGGCGATACCGGCAGGCCACCGGCGAGGTGCAGGCGGAAACGGTCCGGGCCTGGATGCCGTCCGTGCTGTTGACGCTTCTGGTCACGGGGCTGGCACTGGCGTCATCCGTAGACCCCGAGTTCCGCTGGTTTGCCGGGGCGTTGACTTTGATCCTGGCCGCTGCCGGCCTCGTCTGGTATCGGTGGGTATCGCGGTGGGGCTCGGTGCGGACCCTGGTGCGGTCGCTGGACTGGGATACGACCTTTTTCCTGATCGGCATTTTCGTGGTCGTGGGAGCGGTAAGCACCAGTGGGTGGCTGGACCGGGTGGCGGCCGGCATTGCGTCCATGGCGGGGTCCCGGATCTGGGTGGCCTTTGTGCTATTGGTGCTGGTGTCGATGGTGTTGTCGGGTTTTGTGGACAACGTGCCGTTCCTGCTGGTCATGCTGCCGGTAGTGCAGAAGGTGGCGGTGCAAATGGGGGTACCCGTCCCCCTGCTGATGTTCGGCCTTCTGGCGGGTACTTGCATGGGTGGGAACCTGACACCGATCGGTGCTTCGGCCAACGTGGTCACCTTGGGGATTCTCAGGCGGGAGGGACATGTGGTATCGTTCCGCGAATACCTGCGGATCGGAATTCCCGTGACACTGGTATCCACAGCGGTGACGGCCGGTTTTGTGTGGTGGATCTGGCATACAGCCTGAACAGGAGCGGTAACCATGGAAGCGGAAGCAGTCAAGACTCCGGCGCATAAGCCGGGCGCATGGGCCCGGTTCCGGACGCATATCCGGAACCGGCTGATTTCCGGCATATTGGTGTTGTTTCCCGTCGGCATCACCTACCTGGTGCTGAAGTTCCTGTTCAATCTGGCCAGTGGGTTGCTCAAGCCGATGATCGAACAACCGCTTGAGCCCCTGCCAGACTGGGCGGTGGCGCTGATATCCCTGGTGGCGCTGGGCGTATTGCTGTATGTCGTGGGTTTCTTTGTCGGCCAGGTGTTCGGCCGGCGTCTGGTGGCGTTCGGCGAACGCCTGCTCCTGAAGGTGCCGATCCTCAAGACCGTGTACGGCGCCTCCAAGCAGACGGTGGAAGTGTTCGCCATGACGGACCGCGACAAGTTCGAATCGGTTGTGCTGGTTGAGTTCCCGCGCCCGGGAGTGCTCATGTTGGGATTTGTCTCAGGAACGTTCCGGGATCCGTCCGGAAACCTGTATTACCGGATGTTTATTCCAACCGCGCCGAACCCGACTTCGGGGTTCATGGCCATTATCCATGAACAGGAAGTCAAACCGGCCGGCATTACCTTGGAGGAAGCCATAAAGATGATTGTGTCGGGAGGGCTTCTGGGGCCGGAAACGCTGGGACAACAGCTGGGTGCGTTCGCTCCCGACAAACCGGTCACATGAACTCGCGCGGGGCCATCCCGTGCGGGGTGACCAGCACTTCAAACACCTTGCCGCGGCGCATGCGGCGCACGGTGATGTCCTTCTCCCCGACGGGAATCACCTGCCCGAGTTTGGGCAGTTTGCCGACGCGGTTGATCAGCCAGCGGGAGGTCACATCACGGGTGGGTTCCGGAGGAAGACCGACCCGGGTGAACATCTCGGTGGCCGGCAGACCGCCGCCGACGATCCAGACGCCGGCGTTGAGAGCCTGGCACATGCGGGGCAACCGGTCAAATTCATCCTCGATCTCGCCCACGAGTTCCTCCACCAAATCCTCCAGGGTGACCAGGCCCAGGATGGTTTTGGTTTGCGGATCCTGCACGATGGCGATGTGATTATGCTCGTCCACGAAGGTCTTGATGATCTGGTTGGCGGGGGTGGACGGGGCAAAGATGGTGATGGGGCGGATGATGCCGCGCAGGGTGGGGTCGGCCGGATTGGTGCGCACGCGGTACACCAGTTCCTTGAAATTCACATAGCCCAGCACCTTGTTCCGGTCGTCCGTTTCCATCACGGGAAACCGCGTATGCGGATCCTGGTGGGCCGCCACGATGGCATCCACCAGCCGGTGGGAGGCGGACAGGAAGGTGATCTGGTCGGCGGGAACCATGACGTCCTTTGCCTTCATGCCGGACAGCCGGGTGCTGCCACGGATGATCCGTTCCTGGTGATGGCCGATCAGGTTGTCCAGCCGGGCGGTTCCGGCCAGCGCGGAAATTTCCTGGAGCGTGGTGTCGACTTCCCCGTCCTTTTTTTCGAAGGGCCGGTTGATCAGGTTGATCAGGTAAATCAGGGGCCGGAGTACCTTGACCAGCACCGCCAGCGGCACCGCCATGATCGGCGCCACGGCGGCGTTGAAGCGCACCCCCAGCGCCTTGGGGAGGATCTCGGTGAACTGGAGCATCAGGTAGGTAAACACGATCGAAAAAACGGCAACCCAACGCTGGCCGACCACGATGGCAAACTGGGATCCCGCCACGGTGGCTCCGATGGTATGGGCGGCGGTGTTCAGGAACAGGATCACCGATATCGGTTTCTCAATGTCGTCCTTGAACCGTTCCCAGATGGCGCCTTCCCGCGGACGCCGCTGTTTCAGTTCGGCCATCTGGCCCGGCGTGAGACTGAGCAGGGCCGCCTCCATCACGGAACACAGGAACGAAACGGTGAACGCAAACAACACACTGCCAATCAATAACTCCACAACACACTCCCTAACGCGGGTTCACGCCCGCACGCCCGTCTAATAGATGACGGAAAACACAAGATGGAACTCGGTCGAATAATCAACAGACTAGATTATGAGGTTTCCCTGTCAAGGAAAACGCAAGTCCATGTTGACAGGATAGACCTGTTCCTGCTGAACATCCGGGGTATTGGTGTCCCGGTTTTTCATGCCGATCAATGGGCCGACGGTATGGGCCTGCAAGGGGACGGCGGGAACCGATTGAAGCACGTTGGCGACCGCCCGCTGGTCGGTGGTGTCGGAAATCCACAGGGATTCGGTTTCGGGGGCCAGGATCAACGGCATGCGGAGCTTGGTGTTGTGGATGATTGCCATGAAGGCATTGGCGGCGGTGGTGACGATGGTGAAGGTGTGCAGGACGGACCCGGTTGCCGGATCCGTCCAGGCATCCCATAACCCGGCCATGGAAAAGATCGGGTTGTCCACACCGTGGATGAACCAGGGGATTTTACGTTTACCGACGGCCTGCCACTCGAAGAACCCCGTGGAGGGAACCAGGCAACGCTGGTGCCGGGCCGGTTGCGCAAATGAGGGTTTCACCAGCACGGTTTCGGCCCGGGCGTTGCAGGTCAGGCGGCGGATATCGTTGGCTTCGGCCGGCCCCTTTATCCAGGAGGGGACCAGTCCCCAGCGGAACAGGCGGAAGGTTGCGGGGGTGGTATTGGTAATGACCGGCCAGGCGGGATGGGCGAATGCGGCGGCATGGTAGACCGGCTGGAACGTGGTGCCGGGGGCAAAATCGGCACGGTACCGGTTTTTCAGCCGGCGTGCATCGACCGTTAAGGCATTGTGAAAGCACATGGTTCAGGCGGTGACGGTGATGATGTCGTTCTGGTGGGAGGTTAAGCGTTTGAGTTTCATGTTTACGCGATACCTCCAGTCGCTATCATTCCCCGAAGCCGTTGTCCACCGTATTGGCGTGGTGCGCCCAAGTGTATGGAGGGGCGCGGCAACAGGAGCAGGCATGACAGCACACGCGATGACCGGCCGGGAACGGTTGCGGGCGATTCTCCGGAAACAACCGGTTGACCGGCTTTGCTGGACCACGCTGGTCGACACCAACACGTTGTCCCTGCTGCCCGCGGAACTCCAAGGCAACGGGGGTATCGATTTTTACCGGCACCTGGGGTGCGATGTGTTCCTCCTGAACGGGTGGGGCCTGCCGCATGAATTGCGGTCCCCGGAATTGCGGTGGGGAGCGGGTGTTACAACCGGGTGGCGGCAGGAGGGGGCCCGGGCCTTCCAGGAATGGAAGACCCCGCGGGGCAACCTCACCGCCGAGTATGACCGGGGGCATCCCGTCAAGTATCCGGTCGTTTCGCCGGAAGATGTGAGGCTGTACCGCTGGATGTGGGAACAGGCCCGGTATGTTGGCCATGACGACCGGCCGGCGCTCGACGCCCTCGACCGCATCATCGGCCCGGATGGCGTGGTGACCCGGTTCTGGGGCCCCTCCACCATTCCGCGCCTGCTGGAAAACGATATCGGGATGGAAAATTTCTACTACCTGATGGCGGATTGCCCGGACGACATGGAATCCCTGATCCGGGTGATGCACGAACAGGAGCGGGACGCCTTCCGTCTGCTGGCGGAAGGTCCCTGGGAATCGGTGACGCTGGTGGAGAATACCAGCACCTACTATATCAGTCCGGACATCTATCGCCGGTTCAACATGCCGCATCAGCGGGAATTTGTGGAACAGATGAAGGCGAAGGGCAAGACCGCCATCCTGCACATGTGCGGGCATGTGCGGACGATCCTGGATATCATCCGGGAGACCGGGTGTGACGGGATCCATACGCTCACTCCGCCGCCCACGGGAAACACCCCGTGGGAAGCGGCGCTGGATCACCTGGGGGAACACACGATCCTGTTCGGGTGCCTGGATCCGAGCGTGTTCGTCAGCGGACCGCCGGCGGACATCCCCCGGACGCTGGACCGGCTGATCACTCCGCGGCTCCGGGCGTCCCCGTTCGTGTTGTGTCCGATGGCCGACGGGATCCCCGTTCCGCGGGAACGGTTCGAGATCATTGCCCGCTGGATGCGGGAAAACGCCTGATCCCGGCGCCCCCTGTAATTCATATGGAAGCCGCGGGAGGTTTTCGGTAACCTGTTTCCCGTTTGATTGCGAAAGGGGCGTGTACGGTGTTTGTCACCATGCTGAAGTCGAAGTTGCATCTGGCCCGGGTTACGGCTTCCAAGCGAGACTACGAGGGAAGCCTGGAAATCGACCTGGAACTGATGGATCGGGTCCACCTCCTGCCGTACGAGAAGATCCTGGTATCAAACATGGAGAATGGAAACCGGTTTGAGACCTATGCCATCCCGGGGCCGCGCGGGTCCGGGGTGATCGGCCTCAACGGCGCCACGACGCATCTCGGCAAGGTGGGGGACCGGATCATCATTTTCGCCTTCGCATCCGTGCCGGCGGAGTCGGCAGCCGCCCATCGGCCGCTGATCCTGGTGCTGGATGAGAAGAATCAGCCGGTTGGCGGACTGAAGCAGATTTAATCACCAAAAGACAACAACCATCACGGGGAAAGCACATGACGGAAAACAAGGCGCCGATTTTAAACAAGCGACCCGCATCCACCACCAAGCCGGCAGGAACGCCGGCGGTATCCGGGACCGCAACGCCCAAACCCCCGGCACCCAAGGTGGCCGCACCCAAATCCGCCGCCCTTCCGCCCGGTGTGCATCCGCCCTCCATGGGCCGCATGCTGGTTCAAATGGTGCTCCTGGCCGTGGTCGGCGTGTCCGTCGGCCTGGTTATCCTGGAAAAGAAGAAGACCCGGAAACTGACCGGTCTCAATGCCGACATGCGCAGCAAGGCAACCAAGCTGGAACAGACCATCGGCAAATGGAAGGAAGCCGACAAGGTGCTGCGGAACAACATCCTGATCCTGTCCAACCAGGTGGCGGAATCCCGCTTCATGCTGGGCGAGGAAAAGAGCACCACGGAGCCCCTGCGGCGAGAGATGGAGAAACTGCTGGCCGAGAACATCACCCAGAAAGCCACGATCGACACGCTGATGGCGGATGGGGATGCCAAGGCGGAAACCCTCCGGCAATTCGAAGCGGAACGGATCCAGTCACGGGAGGCGATGGCGGTGCTCAAGATTGATTTGGAAAAAGTCCAGGCCCAGCTTGCCCGCATGACCGCGGAACCCGAACCTGAACCCGCGCCCGTAATCCCTGTCGAGGGTGAACCGGCCCCGGTTGAAGCAGGTGGGGATGCGGTTCCGGAAATAGTCCCGGTTGAACCCGAAGCCGTGGTCCCGGCGGTTGAACCCCCGGTACAACCCGACGTAGTGCCGGCTGAACCTGCGATCGAAGCTGAAGCCGTGGTTCCGGCACCGGCTGCGGTTGAACCGGTGCCGGCGGAGGAACCCGCCCCGGAAGCCGCTGCGGAGGCGGTCCCGGAAGTGGTTCCCGATCAGCCGTAATCATTCCGGCATGGGTTTCAGTTTGAAGGCGATGTCGCGCCGGAAGGGCGGGACATCCAGCACCACGGTCCGGTTGGAAACGGTCACGGTGTGGTGCGATACGATCCGGCCCGCAATGGTATCCCAGAACTCGGCCCTGAGCGGGCCGTCCTGCATATCCGACAGGCGTACCTGGAGATTGGTGATCGGTGCCAGGCCGGCGGTCTCGACGTGCGGATATTCACGGGTCAGGTACAGCCAGCCCAGGACCCGGTTGGTCGTGCCCAGGCATTGTCCCGCCATCCGTGCCGCGAGATTGTCCGGCGCGAGTTGCACGGGACGCATGACCTGGGCGGGGTCGCGCCGGTCCTCCCCGTTCATGAAGGCCGCCAGCGCCTGGAATTGAGGATAGAAATTTTCCTCGTCGACCAGCTGCCACCACCAAAACAACGGGGCGCCCCCCAGCGGGATGCAGGCTGAAGACCAGAGCCCGGCATGAAGGGTGTCCTCAAGGTGGCGCGCATCCGCGGCATAGGGTGAACCGCCGAACTCGGTCACCATGACCGGTTTTCCAAATGCCTGGTTGTGCAGGGCGGTCTGGCGGAGTAACTCGACGATGTGCAGGGGATCCGGGTTGAAGTGGTAGGCATCCAGCGAGGCATGGTCGATTTCCGGCAGGCGGAGGATGTCCGGATTCTGGTGGGTATAGTCGCCGCAGACATGCGTGGTAATCAGGTGGCGGGCGGGATCCATGGCCTTGATGTCCGCGCCCATGAGCCGGTGCCATTCCACGGTCTCGGGGCGCATATGGTTGGGTTTCTTGGGGTCGGATCCGGTTAAATCCAGTTCACTCCAGAATTCCCAGGCAAAGATCCGGGTGCTGTATCCCCAGCGGGCGATCGTGTAGCGCATCAGCCGGCGGAACGAGTCCAGGGCCCGCGGGTCCGTGAAATAATCCTCCGGCCGTTCCAGGTATCCGCCGCATTTGACGTTCAGCGGGTTGTGATCCCATTCGCGGTCATACGAGGTGCCGAACTTGCCGTGGTTATGGATCACCAGGTTGATGAAGATGTCGAACTGTTCGGCGGACAGCAGGACGGTATCGAGTTCCCAGGCGTTTTCCAGGTTATACTGGTCGATCCCGTGGTATCCCCGCCACAACGGCGACCATTCCAATCCCAGGGACCATGGCGAGCACCAGACTTCCGTCAGGTTTTCCCCGTGGGCGCGCATCTTCTCGAAATAACGGGGATACACCGACGAGCCGGCCGGCCAGCGGCGGGTCCAGGGGAAATTTTCCTCCATCCGGGTATCGTACGGGGAACGGATATTATGCCCGATGGGGAAAAACGGCCGGCCGTTGTCGAACTCGAAGAAACGGGGATCCCGCGGTGACACCCGGACATAGCCGGGCTGGACCGGCGGCAGGGCCACGAACCGCCCGGGGCCCCACGTGTTGGTGCCGAACCGGTCTCGCACCTCGATCCGGTACATCCAGGGACCCGGCTGCGGGGGGGCAAAGCGGATGCGCCAATAGGGTGCGCCTTGCGGCACCAGGGTTTCCGCGGTTGGATCGTGGCGCCGGAAAAAATCCTGCGCATAAAAGCCCGGCACCGTCATCCGGCCTGCGGGTCCGTCGAACTGCCCGTCCACGCGGACCTCATCGGGATGGAAGGGGTTGGGGTATCGGTCCGGCAGGTCAAAGGTGATCTCGTACCGTTCATAACAGGGCAGTTCGCGGGTGTTGCTGCGGACATTCCGGATGGCCGGGGGCCCCGCGTGTTGTGCGTGCTGAGCCGCCACACCGGCCAGGGCGACCGTACCGGTGCCGGGGCTGTTACCGAAAACGCGGATGCCGATCATGGCCGGCTGGAGCAGGGCACGGAGCGACCAGGCGCCATGGTGATCCTGGGGGGTCCAGTCCGCGCCGTGGTTGTCCAGGTGTGCCGCAAGGTGGTTGGTGATGCCGGGGACCGGCCGGTCCGGCAGCAGGGACTGGTACCACCGGTGGTCCTGGTCCTGGGCGAAGACAAGCACCTGGAGGTTGGTCGGCGCTTCCGCGGATAGCGCCAGGTCAAACGTGAGGCCGTTGAACACGGTCCAATTGGAGGTGGCATGGCGCAGGTTGAAGGAGGCGTCCCCGGGGAAGGCTACGGTTTGTCCCGGACTGTCCGACCACTCCGTGCCGTTGTGCACCTGCAGGGGGGTTGATTCAATCGGCGCCGGACCCGCCGACACGAGGGACAGGCCGGACAGGGCCAGGCAGAGGCAGGCGAAGGTTCCCGGCCTGGAGCCGGCCGGTGTCATCGGGGGGCCTGTCCGGCCGGCCGGTCCGTTTGTTCGTTGAGCCATTGCACGTATTCCTGTACGCCGGTTTCCAGCGGGGTGAACGGATGCATGCATCCGGCGGCATTAAGGCGGTCCAACCGGGCCCGGGTATGATACTGGTACTGGTCGCGGAGGGCGGGCGGCATATCGATGAAGCGGATGCGGGGTTCCCGGTTGAGGGCGCGGAAGACGGCCCGGCCCAGGTCGAGCCAGGTCCGTTCCTGGCCGGTGCCGCAGTTGTAGATGCCGTTGATCCGGGGATGGTCCAGGAAGAACAGCGTCACCAGCACGGCGTCGCGCACATACACGAAATCGCGGACCTGTTCGCCATCCCGGTATTCCGGGCGGTAGGAGCGGAAGAGGGACAATTCCCCGTCATTGAGCACCTGGTCATAGGCCTTGCGGACCACCGATTGCATGGGCCCCTTGTGTTCCTCGCCGGGGCCGTACACGTTGAAGTAGCGCAGGCCGGCGATGCGGTGGGCCGCCCCTGTCCGGAGCGCCCACAGATCGAAATGGTGCTTGGAGCGCCCGTAGGCATTCAGGGGGGTCAGCCGTGCGGTGAGCGATTCGTCGTCGTCATACCCGAGCGAACCATCCCCGTAAACGGCCGCGCTGGAGGCGTAGATGAACCGGGTGCCGGTGTCCAGGCACCAGGTGCAAAGTTCCTCGGTGTAGCGGGTGTTGTTGTCGGCGAGGAAGGCCTCGTCGGTTTCCAGGGTGGAACTGCAGGCGCCGAGATGGATGACGGCGGCGGCAGATTCGAAGGCGCGGCGGCGGATGTCGTCCCGGAAGGTATGCAGGTCCATGAACTCGGCCTTGCCGCAGGCGGCGACGATACGGTGGCGGCCCGGGGCGTCGTCACGGTCCACGAGAATCAGCGGGTGGGTGGCGCGCCGGTGCAGTTCCAGGGCGAGGTTGGAACCGATGAAACCGGCGGCGCCGGTCACGACGATGGGTTTGTGCGAAGCAGGGTTCATGCGGGACCGGTGTAGGAGGCGATGATGCGGTTCACGAGGTTCGTGGTGGACCGTCCGACCGCCAGGGGCGCGAGGACCACCCGTCCCCCTGTCGCCTCGACGAGTTCATGCCCGACCACCTGGTCGGGGGCATAATCCTGGCCCTTGACCAGGACGTCGGGTGCGAGGGTTTTGATCAGGCGGTGGGGATCGTCCTCGTCGAACAGGACCACGTAATCGACGGCTTCGAGGGCTGCCAGCATGCGGGCGCGGTCATCCTGGGTGACCAGGGGACGGGGGGCCCCCTTGAGGCGGCGGACCGAGGCATCGGAGTTGAGGCCGACCACGAGGGCGTCGCCCTGGTTGCGGGCGAAGGCCAGGTAATCCACGTGGCCGGTATGGAGGATGTCGAAACAACCGTTAGTGAAGACCAGGACCCGTTTATCGCGGCGGAATTGTTCCCGGACCTTCAACAGGGCGTCGAGGGTGGGCAGTTTGGTTTCGTAGGAACGCATGATCGTCAACACTATCCTTTCCCGACAACGCCCGTCAGCCTAGCGTGAACCCGGTGCAATAAGCAAGAATGTCATCATGCGGGGCATCCGTCCGGGGCGCATCTCCGAGTTTTGGCGTTTGGATGAGATGGATCGATTTTACTTCCGTTTGGAGACGGGGCAGCCTGTCCGCCTCTGGCGGAACCTCGCCCCGTTCCCTTCCCGACCAACCCAGATCCAGACCGGCCCGAGGTCCAGGCTTCGTGCGGACACTTCGCCCCGGCACGCGGGCCGGCTCCAACGGAAATGCACAAACTCGAAGATGTGCATGGCAGGCCGGCTGGAATTGCTGGACGCGGGGTGGTGGTTGAGGCATAAAAGGAACGGTTGCAGGCAAACGCGGAAGGAAGGTGCGTGTGGCGCTGTTTGGAAAAAGCCGGGACCGGACGACGGCACCCTCCGCCGATGAACTGCAGGCCTTGATCGACGTGTTCGAGGACCAGATCCGGACCCAGGAGAATCTCCTGTATGGCGCCGCGCTTTTCTTCGAGGCCATCTCGATCCTGCATGAGGGGCACGACGCCATCATCGAAACCTACCGGAAACAGCTCCGGAACGTGATCCACACCGGGCGGGACAATATCCAGCGTGCCGCCGCCCTGCTCGGGGAGGTTCGTGCGGATCCGTCCGGCGCCGCCCTGCTTCGCCAGTTCACCTTCAATCCGTTCCAGGGGCATCCGGATCCTGCCGGCATGCAGAAGCGGGCCCAGCTTTTCCTGGAGACATACAAGCGCATTTTCCCCAGCCGGCCGCGGGACCGGGAATTCACCCCGGAGGAAACGCTTCAGTTGGTTGATGCGACCGCCCGCCGGTACCAGGAACTCGAGACCGCGTAGATCCGGAACCGGCGTCGTGGAAACTCCGCCCTCCGGGCGGGAAAAGGTTTCGATCCCTGATCAAGCGGGCGTTTGCTGCTGCTCGTCGGCCAGACGGGCGCCTTCCATCAGCAGGCTCATGGTGCCGGATTCGATCGAT
>Ga0156641_1186_pt1 | contig 20893 bp, 11 predicted proteins | sample RifOxyC3_FD_110715 | JGI IMG/M metagenome (GOLD analysis project Ga0156641, IMG submission 110715) | Lentisphaerae bacterium RIFOXYC12_FULL_60_16 | reverse complement strand
CCCGCCCAATGTTCGCGCCACAGCCAGTACATCGCCGCCTCGCCGCCCAGCGCATACGACAGCCACGTGTTGGCCCGACAGAAACCCGGCACCTTGTAGTTGTGGGACGCCGTGCTGCCGTTCCATGCCGTGGCTGTCTCGGTATTCCAGTAGGGATGCGGCTTGATCGTCCGGATATAGTCGAACCAGAACGCGACATGCCACAGGTTCTCGGTGGAGCGGTAATGGTTGAACTGCACCAGTTCCAGGTTCCGGTGCATGGGTTCATAGGCCACACCGAGGAAGGGCATCATGTCCGTTCCCACCGGCTGGCCGGCCAGGCGATGCAGGATATCCGCCTGGTGCCGGCAGAAATCCACGTAGGAATCACTGACAAACTCACCCCATGCCGCCAGCAGGGACGGGTGGTGCCAGACGTCATTGCGCGGGAACGGCACCTGCGCGAAGGAATCATAATCCTGGCTCCACAGGTGATTGCACCAGGCGGCATTCAACGCCCCGATGGTGCCGTATTTTGCCCGCAGCATATCCTGGAATTTCCGATGACAGGCCGGGCAACAGCAACCGCGCTCCACGGGAGGATACACCTCGTTGTCCAGTTGCCAGCCGATTACCTGCGGGTCCTTCCCGAATTCCTCCCCCATGCGCGTCACGATACGGGCACAAAGGTCCCGGTATACCGGACTGTTCGGGCAGGCATGCCGGCGGGCACCATGCTGGCGCCGCACACCGTGGCAATCTACAATGATGGCTTCCGGGTACCGTTCCGCCAGCCAGGCCGGCGGGGTGCAACTGGGCGTGCCGAGAACGGTCGCGATGCCGGCCTTGCCGAGCTTGTCCACCACCCGGTGCAGCCAGTCGAATTCGAAATGCCCTTCACGGGGCTCCATTGAACTCCAGGCAAATTCACCGATCCGCATGCAGTTCATGCCGATCTCCCGCATGATGCGGATGTCGGCATCCACCAGCTCCGAAGGCCAGTCCTCGGGATAATACGCGGCTCCATAATACGGCGGTTGAAATTGCTTCATAATCGTTGACTCCCTTCGACGATGCATTCCTCTGGCGTTGATCCACACGAGGGCATACAGTTCCATTCCGTCCGCCGCACGACAAGCGGAAAAGGGACGGCGTGCGGAAAGGTTTCAGGATGTTGAAAGGAATGACCCAATGGCCATGATCATGCCGGCTGCCACTTCGAACGGACTGCTGATCGGATCCAACCTCGACGACCTGCGGAAGAAAATGGACCGCCCCCCGTTCAAGCAGGCGTTTTCCGAAATGGTCCAAAGGGTACACGATACGGCCGAAAAGGACCGGGCCACCGACAAGCTGACCAGCCACGGGTGGTGCCACAGCCACTTTTTCACCCCCGCCGTTCTGGAAGCCGGATTCGTGCACGCCGTCACCGGCGATCCCGCAGCCGCTGCGCACGTGGCCCGGCAGGTTGGCAAGCTGGTCCGTGTCTATGCCGATCCCCCCGAATCGTTCTACCGGGAACTGGGGCCGACAGGGAGACCCTCCTCCTATTTCTCCAACGTGCTCACCGGACTGGCGGTCCGCCTGTGCGGCGAAGGACTCCCACCCGGAACCTATGACACCCTGCTCCAGTTGATGCGCACCCGGCTGATCGACGACTGCCACAAGCCGGAATATTACTTCACCCATTTCAACGCCGGCCACAACGCCGTGGTAACCCACGTGGTTTCGGCAGCCATCTGTTCCCTCTTGTTCGGCCGCGAATGCGGCCACCCCGATACCGATCGCATGATCGCGCTCGGTCGCGATGCATGCATCGCCCACCTCCGGTGGGGATTCGATGACGAGGGAACCCCGCACGAGGGTCCCATGTATGCCTTCGTGACGCTGGAATGGGTCTTCCTGTACGCCGATCTGCTCCGCCGCCACGGGGGCGAAGACCTGTTCCGCACCCGGCCCGAGTTCACCGCCATCCTGGATGCCAACATCAACCTGCAACTGCCCGGGTTCCGGGGTGTCAGCGGTTTCGACGATTGCCGCAATACGATCGTCGCGCATCCCATGCCCTGGCTGCCCTTCACGGCCCGGGAATTCAACCGGCCGCAGGACCTTGCACTCTGGCACCAGCTCCACGACCGCACCCTGTCGCTGGGCACCTGGAAATGGTCCCGCAACTGGTTCTCGGTGCTTGAACTGCTCTGGTGGGACGGGTCCCCCCCTCCCAGCAAGGTTCCCACCCCCCCGACCGCCCACATCGGACAGGGCAAGGCGGTGGCCGTTTTCCGGACCTCATGGAATGACAACGCCACCTGCGTGACCCTGCTCGGGCAGGGGCGCAGTCACAATATTCCGGACCATACGCATGCCGATGCCGGGCACTTTTCGATCTTCACGCACGGCGAACTCCCGGCTTACGACACGGCCTATTTCAACTTCGACGAGGATGTCCACAGCGTGGTCCTGATCGACGGCAAGCCATTCCATCACACCACGCAGGGCAACCTCTACGCGGGCCGATTCATGGCCACGGCCCGCCATCCCCTGCTGGATTATGTCGCCGTCGATGCCTCCGGTGCCCGCGGCTGCATGTGGGCGCACCGGCATTTCCTGTTCGTGCGCGGCGCCGGCGACACCTGCTACCTGGCCGTCCTCGACAACATCAACAAGGACAACGGCATTCATTCGTTCGCCTGGCAACTGCAGGGCAATCTCGACACCACGATTCGTGTCACGGGTGAGCGGCAGGCGGTGGTCGAGGGCAAGGCTTCCCGGCTGGACTGCCACTTCTTCAACCCGCTGGCGGAGGATTACCCGACCTGTCCGCACCAGTTGACCCTAACCTTCGACCAGCACCTGCACCGGAACATCCAGACCGGTGAACCGGAAACCAACCCCCGCCTGGTGGCCGACCAGAAGGGATGCAACGGCTCCCTCATGGCCGTGATCGTCCCGCGCGGGATTGCCGAAGCCGCCCTCACCATCCGCGATGCCACCGCTTCACGCACGTTCAACGCGTTCATCGAGCATGGCGATTTCGTGGACCAGGTGATCTACGCCGGTGATCATATTTATGTCCGCCTGCCGGGAGTGCAGGCGGAAAGCGAGATTGCCGTGATCCGGCGTGACCGCACCGGCCGCGTGTTGGACACGTGGACCTGCGACGGCCGACCGGTCCGGACGGATTAAGCGATCTGGGGAAACAATCCATCCATACCCTGTGTGATGACGGACAGTGGCACCGCTTCCACCCGATCCTCAAGGGTGTATCGCCGTACCATGAATATCCACCATATCAAGAAGGATTTTCATGGTGAATACATTGCTGGCATAATTCGCCATAACCTTCTATAAGGAGCGCTAATCATGTCGAAAACATTCCGCTACCGTCCGCCCCACTATCACTCCGATTATCCGGCCCGCATTGTAAACATCAGCGAGGATGATTTCTGGTCCGCCCAGTCGCCGGCTCGCGGACGCGGCAACAAGCGCCTGCTGGCAGAAGCCGTCCGTGACGGTCTGGCCGGCCGGCAGAAACAAGCCTACACCCTGCTGGCCGCCTACCAGGCCCAGAGCCTGGCACGGGAGTGGGCGGCCATCCAAGGCGGCGAGTTGCCGGTCAATTACTGGGCCCCCAAACAAACCCTAAGGGAGGTGCTGGCCCACAAACTCTGGATCCGGGTGGATCAGGCGGTCCAATTCAACCCGCGCATCAACTGGGACCTGTCCTTTACCGGGTCCAATATTCACAGTTTCTACTGGATCCTGCCGCTCTTTTACGCCTACGCAAAAAAGCCCCGGGCCGATTATGCCGCCGCCTTGCGCGATTTCCTCCTCCAATACTACGAAGCCCGCAACCGGTTCCGCTGGCATGGACCGGATTACCACCCCGCCTACACGGCGCTGGCCGCCTCGATCAAGTTCCACCACACGTTCCCGATCTACGTGGCACTGGCCGGCAACGGGCACCTGACCCCCCGCGTCACGGAAGCGTGGATGAAACTCATGCTCGGCATGTCCCGCGCCCTGTACCGTCGCGAAACCGACCTGGTACTCGGCAACCAGACCATCACCAACGCCGCGGCGTTCGGGATCTTCGGCTCGGCGTTTCCCGAATTCGCTGAAAGCGCGGCGATGCGCCGTCGGGCGCTCATCCGCATCGACCAGAATGTAACGCGTGGATTCCTGCCCGACGGCGGTTACTTTGAACGGAGCTTCGACTACGGCGGCGTGTCCCTCAAGGGATCAGCCGGCGCCCTGCGCGTGATGGACCGGCATCGTCCCCTGCCGCCGGCTTATCGGCGGCGCATCGGCGGCATCCTGCTCCGGGCTTCGCGATTCTTCGCCAAGACCTTCGCTCCCGGGGATTATCGTCCCGGTTACGCGGATGGCTGCCTGGCACGATCGCCGGGCATCATCACGGCGGCGCGCGACTTTTTCCCGCCGGGCACGCCTCCGGATCTCGGCGTCGACCGCGGCGCATCCTATCACCTGCCGGATACCGGCTTTTCCGTCATGCGCAATGGGGTCGGGAAAAGCTATGCCCTGTTCAACCACGGCCGCTGCAACCTGTGGCATTGCCACATGGATTTACTGAACCTCGACGTCTGGGCGTTCGGGATTCCCTTCCTCGTGGAGGCGGGCCGGTTCGGATCCTACGGCGAACCGATGAGCCGCCTGTTCCGCATGCCGGAACTGCATAACACGCCCGCCGTGGACGGACAAACCTATGACGAACGCTACCCGGAGGGCATGACCGGCACGGACATCGGCTGGCACAGCAACGCCCGGTTTGATTACGCGTCCGCGGTCCACCGGGCCTACCGGGGCAACCAGCCGGTGCTTCCCCAGGCACAGGATTACCGGATCCGGCGCCAGGTGGTGCTGAATAAACGGGCCGGCTATTTTCTGGTGCTGGACAGCGCCCTGCCGGAAGGCGAATCCGCAGCCGGCGTGATCAGCCAGTACTGGCTGTCCCCGTTCCCGTTCACCGTGCAGGCACCGGGCCGTGCCTGCGCGAAACACGGACCGCATGGCCTGCTGGTCGTGGCGGATGCGGGCCCGTGGTTGCGGCGCACGGAAACGCGCACCGTGTATACGGCGGCGGAATCCACCGGCAACCTGGAGTTCCCCGCCCGGCACCAGTTGCGCCTGCAATGCTGGAGCAACGCCGGGTCCACCGGTGCCATCGGGTGTATCACCCTACTGGTCCCCTTCACGGGGAAACCGCCGCACATCCGGCTTCGGCGTGAGCCGCCGGGCGAAGGACTTGCCTTCCTCGCCGAACGCATCACCGTGACCAGCGGCACCCATACGGACACCTGGACCTTCAAGCCTGGAAAACCGCCGGACCTGCGATAAGTCCGGACGGGCTCGCAGGAGCTCGCCCCTCCATCCCTTGGTAGGGCGCGATCGCCGAGCGCGCCGCATAAACAGACTTGACGCGCACACCCAAGTTTGGAAGCCTGAACACGCGCTTATCACCGATCAAACCCGGAAAGAACATGCATCCGGCCTGAGACTCGATGGTTCGCAACTCGAACAAGAAGGAGATGCACATGACCTGTCGCAACGGAATACGGTGGATGGTTCTGCTCACATGGATGGCGGCTGCCGGCGGTTTCGCACAGGACAACTTCCTTCCCGGCGACAAGGTTGAGGCGCTTATCGGTGCCCCCGCCCAAACCGGCATCCAGATCGTCAAGGCCGGAACCAGCGTCATTCTCCAGGGTGTCTGCACCAACGCCAATACCAAGTTCACCATCTGGCGGCTCCAGCAAAAGTTCAGCAACATCTCCGACCTGACCCGGCTGTCACGGGAAGCCTACGCAGATCTGACCAAGATGGAACAGTCCTTCTCCGAAGAACTGGCGCTCAGCTTCAGCCAGCGCGTCAGCGAACAGATTGCCGCGGACCTCCGTTTCAAGCTCGTTGAAGGCCGCCTGGTGGTCAGCGGTTACGCCAACAATAAGGAAGACATTGAGAAAATCACCAACATCGCCAAGATCTTCGACAAGAACCCCGTGATCAATGTCGAGATGCGCAAGGACATGATCGAGATTGATGCCATTTTCTGCCGCATCCAGCGCACCGACGGCAGCTCCATCGGCACCAAGGGGCTCCAATCCGCCAAGATCGAGATCCCGCGGCTGGGGTACAACGTCAACGGGGCCCCGAGTCCATCCGTCAGCGATGCCGTCAACAACCGCAACGGCACCTACTCCGCCATCAATCACCGCGCGGGCCTCAATATCGGGACCCAGACGGAACTCGCCGGGGGCGCGGTCGCCAACGCGATCACCGCCAATTTCGGCGTCACCGAGGATAATGTAAAAATCCTCGTCCGGCCCCACCTGTCCACGCTGAACGGACAGGAAGCGGTGTTCCACTCCGGCGGCCAGCAGCCCTTCACCATTATCAACCAGCAGGCCCAGAACATCGAATGGAAGGATTTCGGCACCAAGCTGACCATCCTGCCGACATTCACCTCCGACGGCCTCATCGAGGTGGATGTGTATATTGAACTGACCATCCCCCTCAACGACACCGCCAACCGCTTCACGAAGTTCAGCCATCACGGGCGCGCCATCCTCAAGGAGAACGAGGCGCTGGTGTTGAGCGGGCTCATCCAGCAGATCTACAAGATGAACATCGAGCGTACCCCCTTCCTGAGCAAGATCCCGATCATCGGCTTCTTCTTCGGGAACAAGGACAAGAACCATGACCAGGAGGAAATGGTCGTGGTCGTAATGCCCCGGCGTCCGGTAACCGCGAAGCTGGAAGTCACCGAGTCCATGATGGGATCCGCACAGATGCAGAACCTCGTCACCGATACCGCACCCGACATGGGGCCGATACCCGACAACAAGAAAAATCGAAGGCCCGGCTGGAAGAAGTAAGTTGACGGGGACCCGGCGAATTCCGGAGCTGGTTCTGGCTGCCCAGGCCGGCGATAAAGCCGCCCTCCGGGAACTCCGGGCCTCCGGATACTTTGAAGCGCTGAAAGCCCGGAAGGAAGGAATCCCCCTCCTCCCCGCACAGCGCGGGATGTGGACCCTCCATCACCTCGGCGCCGGCGAGGCGGGCAATTACAACATCAGCGGAGCCTATCGCATCCGGGGCCCCCTCCGGGAAACCGTTCTCGAAGCAGCGGGCCGGCAACTGATCGCACGCCACGACGCCCTGCGCGCGGACTTCACCGGGCCGGCGGAAGCACCCCGGCAACGGATCCGGATGGAGGTTCCGTTCAGCCTCGAAACGGTTGACCTGGTACCGGGCCAGGCTGAATCCCCGGCAACACGCCAGGCCGTCCGGGCAGCTGCCGATCGGGCCTTCGATCTCACCATCCCGCCCCTGTTGCGCATGCACCTGTTCCGCCTTTCCGGAAACGAACACATTCTCCTCCTGGTCATGCACCACATCATCGGGGACGGGTGGAGCGTGGGAATCGTCATGCAGGAACTGGCCGCCCTCTATGCGGAAGCGGTGACCGGAATCCCGGCCGGCCTGCCGGAACCGGGCAGCTGGCATCGCGCGGTGTCCCGACAAACCCAACGGCTGGCGTCGACGGCTTTTGAGCCGGTCCGCCAATTCTGGCGGGATGCACTCAGCCCGCTGCCGGAACCCATCGACTTGCCGGCCGACCGCTCCCGCCCGGCAACCCCGTCGTATACCGGCGCTTCCATCCTCATACCGGTACCACCGGTCCTGGTCGCCGCCATCCAGCGCCTTGCCTCTGATACAAGTACCAGCGCTTTCGTGGTTCTCGATACCGCCGTCAAGGCACTTTGCTTCCGCCTCACGGGCCATGATGACCTCCTGACCACCTTTCCATTCTCCGGCCGGGAGGATCCCGGCGACGAGCAAACCGTCGGGCTCTTCATGCGGACGTTGCCGTTGCGGCTCCGGGTCCGGGAAGACGCTTCCTTCAGGGACTGGCTCGGCCAGGCACGCGACGCCCTGCTGGCGGCCCTTGAACATCAGCCCTACGCACTCGACATGGCCATCCAGGACCACCCGTCGGCGGCAGATCCGGCCGTCTCCCCCTTTACCCGCGTCATGGTGGTGATGCAGGAGGCGGGGCAGACCACGTTTCACCTTCCGGGGCTGGAAACGGAGGAATTCGATACCGGACATTATCCGGCGCTGCTTGACCTGGTCTTTGAATACTCGCCCGGAACCACTCACACGTTGCGCATCCACTACCGTACCGACCGCTATGATGAAGCCCGTATCCGGCAGCTGGGCGCAAGCCTCTTCCAACTCATCACGGCGGCTGCGGCACATCCGGACCAACGCGTCGAATCCCTCCCGATGCTGGCGGACACGGAACGTCACCGGGTCCTGCACGATTTCAATCAACCTTTTCAATCGGACCTGGGTTCGGAGTCCGCCTTCACCTTCCCCGACCTGATTGTGCAAAGGGCCCGGAAAACCCCGGAACACATTGCCATCCGTTTCCACGATCAATCCGTTACCTACCGGGAATTCGAGCGGCGAAGCGCCCGCATCGCCGGAGCCTTGATCCGACTCCCCGGCTGGAAACCCGAGGCGCGTGCCGCCGTCATGATCGAACGCTCCCCGGACCTCCCCATGCTCCTGGTCGGCATTCAGCGGGCGGGCGGTTGCTACCTGCCGATTGAACCGGGACTGCCCCCGGAACGCATCGCCGGCCTCCTCAAGGATGCCGGCTGCACCGCCCTCTTTGTCGAGGAAGCGACCCGTGCCCTGGTCCCGGACGGCTTCACCGGAACCCTCCTGCATACCGGGGATCTGCCGGAGATGAACGACCAACCCCTTCCCGCGATCCTGCCGGACCATCTCGCCTACATGATCTACACCTCCGGCTCCACCGGCAAACCCAAGGGCGTTCTGGTGGAACACCGGGGCTTCGTCAACCTGGCGCTGGCCTTGCGCAAACGCTTTGACATCACCGCTGCGGACCGGGTCCTTCAGTTTGCATCCTGCAGCTTTGACGCCTCGGTCTTTGACATGGCGATGGCCTATGGCGCGGGCGCCCAGCTGGTGATGATCGACCGGGCAACCCTGGGGGACAGCGGCGCCTTTGCCGCCTACCTGCGAGAGCAGAAGGTCACGATGGCCACCCTTCCACCCAGTTTTGTCGAAGCCCTGCCGCCCTCCGCACTCGAGCCCCTGCGCTTCCTCATGACCGCCGGAGAAGCCGCCCGGACCAGCAGCGCCACGCGTTACCGGAAAACCCTGCGCTTCGTCAACGGCTACGGCCCCACCGAGACCACCGTCTGTGCCGCCTGGTACGAGGTCAGTCCGGACGAAATACTCGGCGAGCGGATCCCCATCGGCCAGCCCGTATTCAACCACCAGATCACCATCCTTGACCGGTGGGGAAACCCGTGCGGCATCGGCCAGCCCGGCGAAATCTGCATCAGCGGTATCGGGGTCGCCCGCGGGTATCATAACCGGGCGGACCTCACCGCCGCCGCCTTTGTCACCGATCCGTTCCGGCCGGGTAACCGCATGTACCGGACCGGGGATAAGGGCGCCTGGCAGGCGGATGGAACGGTTTGCTTCCTGGGGCGCCTGGATGATCAGGTCAAGCTGCGCGGCTTCCGTATCGAACCCGGCGAGATCGAAAAGGCCCTGGAACAACTGCCCGGGATCCGCGAGGCGGCGGTTGTCCTTTGCCAGGATCCCCGGACCGGTGAACGTACCCTCTGCGGTTGCTATCGCTCAACCCTTTCCCTCGAACCGGAAACCCTGGCAAAAGCCCTGGCCCGGACCCTGCCGGCATACATGGTTCCGACCCTGCTGCGCCCGGTTGAATCCTGGCCGCTCGCCACCAGCGGAAAAATCGACCGAAAACGCCTGGCGTTCGACTGCGAAGCGGCGCTCAGGCTTACGACGGGATCAACGGGTTCCGAGGCTCCACAGGGAGACCGGGAAATCCGGATTGCCGCCGTCTGGCAGTCCATCCTCGGACTGGACCGGGTCGGCCGGGACGACAACTTCTTCCAGGTAGGCGGCGATTCCATCCGGGCGATCCGGCTGGCACATGGTCTTCGTGAGGCGGGATTCACCCTGTCGGCATCCGACCTGTTCGCCCACCCCACCGTGGCGGGCCTGGCCGGTCTGGCTGCCGGCAAACCGCAGACTGACCAATCCCCCGGCATCGTCGACCAGCCGGGTCCGGTTGCCGCAAGTCCAATCCAGCAATGGTTCTTTGCCCAGGAACAGAAGCCGGGAGTCCGGAACTGGTTCAACCAATCGGTCTGCCTGGAATTCAAACAGCACCTCACGCGGGAAACCCTCGCAAGCGCCCTGAACGCGTTGCTGGAACACCACGGGGCGCTGCGCCTTCGCCTCCGGGATCCGGAATCCAACACCCTGTCAATCCTTGCTCCCGATGAAGCCCGGATCCCGCTGAATGTCATCCCCTTGCCCGGTCCAGCAGAAGCCGACCGGGTACCGGTCGCCCTGAAGGATCAGCAATCACTCGACCTGGTCGCCGGGCCCCTGGTCCGGGCCACACTCATGGACAGTCCCGGCAAACAGCTCCTGCTGATCACAGCCCACCATCTGTGTATCGACGCCGTCTCCTGGCGGATACTCTGCGAGGATCTGGGCACGGCGCTCGGTCAAATCAGCCGGGGACACCCCGTCCAACTGCCACCGGTTACGGTGGGATGGCGGCAATGGGTCGATGGGGAACGGCAGGCCTCCCTCCAGACCGGGACACCCGTCCACGAACCGGGCCCGGCCATCCTGCCGTTAACCGGTCTAGAATTCCCGGCCGGCGAACGGGAAGAAGGCGCCTGCCGCATCCATCGCGTCGCCTTGTCCCCGGAAACTACCGCCGGACTCCGGCAGGCGGCCTGCCGTTCCTACCGCTGCCGCTGGCGCGAGATGATTCTACACCTGCTGTCACAATCCCTTTGCAAGGAACTGAAAGTGGATTCCCTGACCATCGCCCTGGAAGGACATGGCCGGGAAGCCCGGATGGGGCTCAATCCGGAACGGGTCGTCGGCTGGTTCACCGCCCTGGATCCCCTTACCTTTGCCGTCGGGCGCGGTTCCGCCACCGCCGCACTCCATGAGCTACAGGACCAACTGCGCGCCCTGCCCCGCACCCGCAACGCGGACCTTTTGAACGGATCAGCAACCCGGCTTCCTGCCATTCTCTTCCATGACCTTGGAATGACCGGCGCTGACGAGGAGAATGAATGGTTCCGGCTGAAGGACTCCCCACCCGTCCCCGCCATTCACCCGGAATACCGGCGGAGTTTCGCGCTGGAGATTGTTGCCGAGACGCATGCAACGAGCGGTTTTGAACTCACGCTCAGCGGGCCGCAGGGTTTGAAGGCGTTGATGGAGCAAACCGGCCAATCGTTTCTCGAAGCCACCGGGAACATGCTTTCGAGCCTCGACCAGCGCCGCTTGGTTGACCGATTCGACTATGCCGGGTTCCGCGACGACCACGATCTGCTGGCCTTCGTGGCCAATCTCTAAACCAGGAAAACAACGAATGGCGTTCTTTAAGGTTGCAAATTGCGACCTTAAAGCGAGGCCAACACCGCAAATACATGCCGCATGTATTCACCGAACATGGTGCGATCATAATTGGGCGCTCGCCTTGCCCGATATTCCCGTACGCAAAAACGATAGTCGTTCTCGGCTTTGGCAATCCACTCAACGGTCAGCGGCTTCATACAAGATCCGCCCTTGGTTGAAAACCGATTGAAGAAACGAATCATGCTGCACCAGTCGACGGTCAATCTCGTGTTCCGGACGAACAACTAAGTCCACACCAAAGCGAGGTTTCAACGCCCGGATGATCTTAGCCGCGGCTTTACAGCCATATTCACCGTGACTTACCTCAACCAGCAAATCCACATCCGATCCCGGCCTTGCGCTCCCATCCGCGTAGGAGCCGAACAGAATGATGCGGTGGGGACGAAATGTCTCCCCCAAACGCATACAGAACGCCTCTATCTCCGAAATCGTAACCATGCCTTGATACCACATCCCCAGTTCAACACCTACAAGCACTCCAAAGGGGGAATATGCCGATTTCCGCCATCACCACATCCGGATCGCTCCTGTGTGCGTCCAGTTGCTGGATATTGTTGCGTCCAGTTGTGGGGTGTCAATGCGTCTGTTTGTTGGTTGCTGACAACGCTGGAAGCCTCGAACCGTTGCCATCAGGATCGGCGTCATCTCGGGTACCACCGCTCCCGCCGCCGGAAACATGCTTTCGAGCCTCGACCAGCGCCGCTTGGTTGACCGATTCGATTACGCCGGGTTCCGCGACGACCACGACCTGCTGGCCTTCGTGGCCAATCTCTAAATCGGATGCCCCTGGCAACCGGATCGCGCTATAAGGCAGGCAAGGCGAAGGGGGACGTTTTCGGGTCGGGCGACACGAGGGAAAAGGTCGTGTGGGTTGTGCTATTACTGAAAACCGAATACTGAACACTGGCCTCTTCCGGCATCTTGGTGGTTGTGCTGTGCGTGGGGGACGGGAGGGGTGCGGGTGGGACGTTGAGAGTTGAACGTGGAACGTGGGCCCCTTGGTGGGCAGAAGTCAGACTCTGTCGTGATGGATTGTGCGGGGGCCATTGTCGAACCCCCGCTATTCACCTACCAACTTCAGGGCTTCTTCTAACACATGCCGGGACAGATACATGCCACCTCGAACCAATTCTTCAATAACCGGCTTGGCCTGGGCAATAATCCCCTTTTGTTTCGCCATCAACACGACTCCAAGTGTTCCGCGAACCGGGATATTCAGCGTCATGGCACATCGCCTGCCTGCAAGGTCATCCATGACTATCTCGGAAGCTTTCTCTTTCAATGCCAAGGCCAGTACGGACGATTCGCCTGAGCCAAGATTCCAGATCTTTATACCCTCAGGAATATCAGGCGAATCGACGTTTTCCAGCCAGGAATAATGCTTTATTGCCTGGAACGTTGGATCGGAGACGCCTCTTGCCAGAATTTCGGTCGCAACGGGACGAGGAATGATGATCCGACGAGCCACCTGGAGCAATAGATCAATATGACCACCCCGAGACAGAAAGATCAGTGGAGAAGCATTGATTATTGCAATATCAACCACGCGATAACTCCTGCTTAAGTTCAGTCAGGTCAACATGAAACACGTCCATCTTCATGCCTGCCAACTCCATCAGGAAGTCGGTACGATCCAAACCGGCAATCTCGGCAGCCAACTCCTGCGAAACTCGTCCTTGAGAATACCACGTTGCGGCTGCCGCGATGCGCAGTTCCCGTGAAAATTGCACGGGATCACTTCTCGTAGCTGCGAACACCTTGTCCGGAAATTGCATGGTGCAAGTATTCATTACGCCTCCAACATGACCGATCGCAAAGCAACCCTTCTGACAACGTCATACTACCGATTCCAGATTCCATGGTCAAGGACACGTCGACAATAACGGATGCCACAGCTTCTTCCCCTCTCCGCGGTCTACCCAGAGGTCGTCAGATTAACCACATCTGACTATCCGGGAAAGACGCACTTTCATTGTTTCATAGGGGGACGTTTTCGGGTCGTGCGGGACGAGGGAAAAAATCGTGCGGGTTGTGGAGAATGACGGGGACGGGAGGGGTGCAGGCGGGGCGTGGGCATCCTTGCGGGCGGAAGGCAGACGCTGTCCCGGTCGATTATGCAGTGCCGGATTCATGGACGTAATATTGGGCGTGTCCGTTAATGTCACAAGGCCATCTTCATATCCGCGTTGCAATTCCACCTGTCAAACGCTATTCTATGGGTGGAATGAATCGAGAACCGGTCAATACGCGGCATTACCACGTACCGAGCCTGGGACGGGCCCTGCAAATCCTGGAATACCTGGCCCAGACCCCGGAAGGCTTCACCATCACGGATATCGCCAACGCCCTCCAGTTGCCGAAGAACAGCGTATTCCGTATCCTTGGCACGCTGGCTGCCCACGAGTATCTCCTGCGGGAGGAACACACCCAACGGTTCCACCTGAGCGGCAAGTTCCTGGGGTTGGCATACCGGGGCACCGCTTCCGAACTGCTCCTGAAGGCCGCCGGCACCATCCTGCGGAACCTCCGGGACGAAACCGGTGAGACCGCCCTCCTCGGTTGCCTGACCGATGGCCGGGGTGTCGTACTTGACCAGGAACCCTCCCGTCATCCCATCAAGGTACAGGTCGCGCCCGGCACCCGTTTCCCCCTGCACACCGCGGCTCCCGCCAAAGCCATCCTGGCCTGGCTCCCGGAATTGGAGCGCCTGAAAATTCTGGCCGCCATGGCATGGCCGCGATTCACCGTCCGCACCATCACCCGGCGCCGGCCGTTTGATGCCGAACTGCGGCGGGTTCGTGAACGCGGGTTCGCGACGGACTGCGGCGAAGAGTTGGATGGCATAAACTGCGTCGCGGCACCCGTGATGGACCACCGAGGCTATCCCGTGGCTGCATTGTGGATTACCGGGCCCGAACCCCGGCTGAAGCCTGGGATGATCCAGAAGGCCGGGCAAACCGTAGTCCGGTGGGCCCTCGCACTCTCCCGGGGAATTGGACACATCGCTGACGGAAGGTTGGGACGGACCCTGGGGCTCCTTACGCTGGCAACCTGGATCGGCGCTGCGCATGCCGCTGAACTTACCTTCGCCCCCTCCCTGAACACCCAGGTCATGGCGGGGGGAGTGTCACTGAAGGATGGAGGCGCCGACGTCATAGCGGTCGGCGTGCATACCGATGGTTCATCCGGACCGATCCGCAGCTTTCTCCAGTTTGACCTGAGCAGCGTACCAGCGACCGCCACCGTCTCCACGGCCCGGTTTACGTTCATGACCCAAAACAATACGGGGAACCTGCCGGCAATCCTCACGCTGGTGCGACTGAACACGACGAATGTCATGAGCACCGCGGTGACATGGACCAAGATCCATGCAACGGTCAACTGGTCCACGCCAGGTGGTGACATCGGGACAGTTCTGGGCACCTTGACCCCCACCTGGTCCAACGCGGCGATCTACACCTTTCCTTCCAATGCTGCCCTGTTGTCGGCCGTACAGGACGCCATCTCGAACCGCGCGGGCATCCTCCAGATGCTGGTTTATTCACCCGAACATGAAGCGGCACACCCCGTCCCCCAAACGACCGGTGGATTCCTCCGGATTTATGCCCGGAACACTTCCTTCCCGCAGGCCCTCATCCTGACCTCCAGCGTCGGTGGTGGCGGCGGCGGCGAGACCAATGCCGTCGATCCCTGGTTTGGCGTCGACTACCACGACATCGCCAACGTGCAGAGCGGCTTTGTGAACGGCGGAACCGTGACAGCCGGTGCCATATCGAACCTCACGGCCAATCCCTTCGGCGAGGACGGGAACCTGACCACCATGCTGACGGCTTCGTCCGGCAACATGCAGGTACGGATCCGCACCGACATCGGGAACACGACGTCCAACGCCCTGCTCCGCGATCTCGTGTTCGCATTAAACGGTGATCTGGTGTTGAGACTTCAGGGCCTGGAAACGCGTAGTTACCACTTTACCGCGTGGTTCAATGATTCCGGGGGCGGAATACCAAACGGTCTCGACGGAGACTACGAGGCGGTCCTCAACGGCACGGTCATGGACACCTGGGCGGCCACGTATACCCTCAACGCGGCTACGGGCATCGGCACCTGCGATTTCACATTCGACGGCGTCCAGGGATCAGACACGGTAATCAACATCAACAACACGACGGCCGGGAAACACGCGATGATTAACGGATTCCGGCTCATCCAGCCGCCCCGCAAACTACTGGGGTCGCTCTTCATGATCCAATAGAACCCGGTATATATTCGGATGTTAATGCAACGGTTCATGGAGGGCATATCCCGTAGCGGCGGGATGCCAAAATGCGAATGGTTGAGCCGATTCGCGGTCGGTTCTGATTGCGCTTTCACGCTTGTTCAAGCAAACGCTTCTCATCTTCCGTTAGATCGTCGTTCTCCGCCACGGGAGCGGACGGGGTGGCGGCAATGGAAGGCTGGATATCCCCCAACCGGGCGGCAATGGCCCTGAATTGAGGCGCTTCATACAAAGCCCGTATGGAAAACGCCCGGCCGAACCGCGCCCGGATCCGGCCGGCCAGACGCATGGCCGCCAGGCTGTTCCCCCCGGCATCGAAGAAGGATTGATCCACCGTAGCCGGCGCAACCTGGAGGGTATCCTTCCAGAGTTCCACCAGAAGGGCTTCCGTTTCGTTCGCCGGCACCAACGGCGTCTGGCCGGCTTCACCCGGCAAACGAGCCCGGATTTCGACCATGCCGCGCAGGGCGGCTTCATCCAACTTGTGATTGGCATTGAGCGGCAGTGCACGGATCTGCTGGAAATGTTCGGGCACCATATAACCGGGAAGCGAGGCGGTCAGACGGGCACGAATCGCATCGAGATTGAGGGGCTCCTGACCAACCAGGAAGGCGCCCATAATCACCTGCCGATCGTCCGCCACTTCGAGCGATACCACCGCCGCACCCGTAACCCCGTCACCCTGCATCAGGCGCGATTCAATTTCACCCGGTTCAATACGGAAGCCCCGCAACTTGAGTTGCCGGTCGGTTCGTCCAAGAAACACGATGGATCCGTCCGGCAGCCGCCTCCCCCAGTCACCAGTCCGGTAGGAACGAACGTTGTCCGGATGGTTCTCAAAGGCTGCCGCCGTTTCTTCCGGCCGGTTGTAGTAACCGTGCGCCACCGGCACACCGCCGATCCGGATCTCACCCGGAACCCCGACCGCCGCCGGGCAACCCCCGGCATCCCGGATCTCCAGCGACGCGCCGGCAATGGCCCGGCCGATCGGGATCGGGTCATAACGCATCCAGTCATCGACCGTCATCCGGTGCCAGGCAACCTCGACACAGGTTTCGGTCGGGCCATAGAGATTGTAGACCACCACCCGCCGGTTGGCGGGATTGGCATAGAACCGCGCCATCAGCGATGACGGTATGGATTCGGCTCCCAGGATCAGCACGTCCCCGGGCCAGGGCGCATCGCCCAGCAGATCCAGCATGATTGAAAAATAGGTGGGCGTCGTATTGGCCACCCGGCTCCCGTGGGCCCCCATGAAGGCAAGCAGGGCTTCCGGGTCATTGCGCACGGCTTCATCCGGAATGAGCAGGCTGTGCCCTCCGGTGACAACCCCGAGCAGACTGTGGAAGCTGGCATCAAAGTGGAGGGGCGGTATCCAGGTCTCGCGGACCGGACCGGTCAAGCCGCGGTAGATCGTGCTGCTCACCCAGGCAGCCAGGCTGGATAGCGCGGCATGTCCCACCACCACCCCTTTCGGCCGGCCCGTCGATCCGGACGTGTAGAGGAGGTAGGCCACATCCTGCGGACCAACCGCAGGAAATCGTTCCGCACCGTCCCGTCCCCCCTGCAACAGCGCCGCCACCGACCATACGCGATGCGGGCCAACCGGAATCGTTTCACCGTCATGAACACTCAACCGGACAGCTTCCGGGTGTTCTTCCAGGATCGATGACAGGCGTGCTTCACCACTTGCCGGATCGAGCGGCAGGTAAACCCCGCCGGCCATCCAGATTCCAAGAATGACCGGCAGCGTCATCGCTGACCGCTCCATCGGGACACAAACCACATCCCCGCGTTTCAACCCGTTCCGGACCAGGCCGGCAGCCAACTGTTTGGTCATGCGCAGAAGATCCGCGCGGGAAGCGGGGCGGCCCTGCCAGACAAACGCTTCGGCTTCACCCTGTGCGGCGGCCAGTGCCATCATGGAATCCGTCACACAAACAAAGGGCGGAACAACCGGCAGAGCGGATACCACCGGCCAGTCGAGACGGTAGGCTTTCACGGGCCGCGTGGGCATTTCGGCAAACTGCGTGAAGAGCCCGGTCAATTGCCGGGCAAGTTCAGGAAAGAGCGCATCCTCATAGACCGCGGCATTGTAATGGAAGGTCACGCCGAATGATCGGCCGGGATTGACTTCCACGCTCAGGTTATATTCCACCTGTTCATAGCCGCCCGGCGCCGAGACCCGGAGTCCGGCCGCTGCAAAACGATCGATGATGGTGGCATCCATCGGGTAATTCTCAAAGACCAGGATATGGTCCAGGACCGCACCGACCCCCAGCCCGGCCAGCGCCGTGGAGGGATGTTGCTCCATCGCCCACTGGGACTCCTGCATCCGGCGGGCAATATCGGTTAGCGTCTCCCCTTCCGCCAACCGGGCACGGGCGGGAAGGGTCTCGATACAGAGCCCGATGATTTCCTCGATCCCCGGCAATTCCAGCGACCGGCCGGAAACCACCAGTCCGAAGGTGACGTCGTCCCGGCGGTTATGGCGCGCAAGCATGAGCGACCAGGCAGCCTGGAAAAGCGCGCCCGGGGTCGTGCCGGACCGGCGCGCTTCCTCCTCGATCCGGTGTACCAGGTCCGGGTCAAGGACCATGGTATGACTGCGCATCTGCCGTTCGCCGGACTGCCGGGTGGTGGCAATGCCGGTCCGGACAGCGCCTTCCATGTGGCGCTGCCAGAAGGCCTGTGCTTCGGGGTCGTCCGCTTCCTGCCGGGCCGCAATGAATCGGCTGTAGGGAACCGGTTCAGGAAGGCTCGATTCATGACCGGCATCGGCATACAGGGTGATCAGCTCGGAAAGCAGCAACCCGGTACACCAGCCGTCGGCGATGAGATGGGAGTAGCTCAGGACAAAGCGCCACCGGTCCCCCCCCCGGCAGAGCAGCCGGCAACGGACCAACGGGCCATGTTCCAGGTCAAAGGGCCGGGCACGGTCTTCGGCAATCAGGTGTTCGATCCAGGCGTCCCGGGTTCCGTCCCCGCCTTCCGCCCCATGATGAACGGTGAATTCCGGTTCACCATCACGCACCACCACCTGCAGGGGACGTCCGTCCCGGTCGGTCCGGAAGACCGTCCGCAGGGCGGGATGCCGGCGCACGATGATTTTCCAGGCTTCGGTAAAGGCCGGAGCCGAAAGGTTCCCTTCCAGGTCAAACCAGAGCTGTTCAAAGTAGGCGCCGGACCCGGGTTGCTGCTGCGCATGAAAGAGCATCCCTTCCTGGGCGGAGGTAAGCGGATAGCAATCGTCGATTCCGGTGGCCGGGAATCCCCCGGCTTGGCAGAAGTTTTCGAACGCGGCTGATGGAAGCAGCGGCAGGCAGGTGCAATCACTGGCCGAGGTTCTGCGCTGCTGCTGGTTTCGACAGGCTTCCAGGTATTCCCGGGTCAGGGCCAGGGTGGTCTGGAGAATGGAACGGGCCAGGACAGGTGTCACGCGGGCCGGCAGGACACAAGCTTCCAGCCGAAATTCGCCGCCCAGGAAGCAGGCATCCAGTTCCATGGCCGCGTGCATGGCAAGTTCGGGCGCGGCGTCGGGACCGGTCGGTTCAGCAACCGGGTGCAGGAGGCTTCCCCCCGCATCCAGGCGGCCGAGATAGTTGAAGGACAGATCCGGTTCCGGCAGTCCCGCAAAACGGGCGGCGCCGTGCTTTGAATAACGCAGGACGCTGTAGTCGAACCCGATCCGGGCCGCTGCCCGGGACGTTTCCTTGACCTCAACCAGTTGCTCGCAGGTCCCGGTGGCGGACAGGGGAGGAAAACAGACCGGCCACAGACTGGTAAACCAGCCGGCGGTACGCGAGAGGTCCACCCGTCCCGGCGGCAACTCCCGGCCATGCCCTTCCATCAGCAACCCGATGTGTTGGGCACCCGTATGCTGACGAAGTGCCTGGAGAAACGCGGCGAGCAGCAGCTCATCCGCATGGCCGCCATAGGCGGCCAGGGGAAGGGATGAAAGGTCCTGCTCGGAAATATCGTTGACCGACAACACCACCCGTTCGGCGGTTCCCCGGGTTCCTGAAGGACCCGGGAAGACCGGCCGGGTCCCTTCCATGGCCGCCCTCCAATCGGATGGCATCGTCCGGGTAAGTCCCCCGGCAGCCAGGGTGGCCACGGTGTTGCTCCATTCGGCAAAGGGCAGGCTCCGTGGTGCCAGCCGGGGCGCCTGGCCGGCCTGAAACGCCTGGATCGCCGCTCCGAAGTCGGCAAGCAGGATCCGCCAGGTGACACCATCCACCACCAGGTGATGGGCCAGGAAGAGCAACCGCTGTCCATCGGGCACCTGGTACAGCACCACCTGGAAGAGCGGACCATCCCCGAGCGAGAAGGCGGCCTGCCGCTGACCGGCATCCTCCGCCAAAGCGGACCGGGCATCGGGCCGGTCGCGCAAATCGACTTCGGCAAAAACGGGATCGTCGGGCAGAGCCGCCCGGATCGTCTGTTCCGGGGAGGATTGAACCGCGGTGAACCTTGCGCGGAGGGCATCGTGTTCCCGCCAGAGCAACATCACCGTCTGCCGCACCCGGTCAGCCGGAAGGCTCGCCACCTTGAAAAGAAGGGCGTGGTTATAGTGATGGCGTCCGGCATCGTGTTGTTCAAGGAACCAGCGCTGCATCGGCGCGAGTGCGGCCGGCCCCGTATACGGCCCGCGCCGGGCGCCTTCCGTCTTCTTTTTCAGGCTTGCCGCCAGGGCGGCCACGGTCCGGGACTGGAAGACATCCGCCACCGTAATAGCGTATCCCGCCTCCACCAGCCGGGCCACGATCTGCAACGCCTTGATCGAATCGCCCCCGAGATCGAAAAAGCTGTCCCGCCGTCCAACCGGCTCCTGGCCCAGCACCCGGGCAAAGACATCGGCCACCACCTGTTCACGTCCGGGGGCGGGAGGGACAAAGGGACGTTTTACCGCATCGGGTTCCATGCTCACCTTCGGCAGGCGGCGCTTGTCCGTCTTGCCGCCGGCGGTCAGGGGAAGCACATCCAGCGCATGCAGGAAACGCGGAACCATGTAGGGCGGCAGGTTGGCTTCGAGATGCATCCGGAGCGCCGCCAGGTCCGATACCGGTGCCACATACAGGACCACTGCGG
>Ga0156641_1100_pt2 | contig 22149 bp, 17 predicted proteins | sample RifOxyC3_FD_110715 | JGI IMG/M metagenome (GOLD analysis project Ga0156641, IMG submission 110715) | Lentisphaerae bacterium RIFOXYC12_FULL_60_16 | reverse complement strand
CCTCTATTTGCAGGAAAAGGGGTTCCGCGTGATGGGGGCCACCTGGCATACGCCGGGTAACATCCGGGACTGGGCGCAATTTGCCGTGGCCCATTCCATGGAAGGCATGATGCACACCACATGGACCCTGCCCACGATGCGGGATATCAACATGGTGTGTACGTTGCTGGCAGGCCGTTATTTCCAGGATCCGGATGCGCCATCGGCCGATCAACTCATTCCGGAAGCCGAGGCATTGGGCCTGGCGCTGGTGAACGCCTGACCGGAACGGCATTGCAACCGGAACCGGACCGGAATATAAGACCCGGTTTTGTGTTGGATGTGGTGCCAATTAACCAGAGGGAGGCTGCGCGATGATGCGTTTCAAGGGGAATGTGTGCCGGTTCGGGTTGATGATGCTGTTGGTGGCGACCGGGACGCTGGCGGATGTGAAGTTGCCGGCGATATTCGGCGATCACATGGTGTTGCAGGCAGGACAGCCGATTGCCATTTGGGGCATGGCGGCGGCGGGAGAATCCGTCACCGTCGCGTTGGGTTCCGACAAGGCAACGGCCACAGCGGGAACTGATGGAGGCTGGAAAGTCAGTCTGCCGGCACGTCAATCCGGGACGGATCTTGTTCTGAAAATTACCGGCAAGAATGTTGTGGAAATCAAGGATGTGGTGGTGGGTGAAGTCTGGGTCTGTTCCGGGCAATCGAACATGGCCATGTTGCTCAAAGGCTGTCAGGACGGGGTTCGCGATAGCCAGGGCGCCAACTTCCCCATGATCCGTACTTTTGATGTAAGCCGTGAAGTGAATGCCCTGCCGCAGTCTGATTTCAAGGGTGACTGGACGGTATGCAGCCCGGAAACTGCGGCCGATTTCTCCGCAGTGGCGTTTTATTTCGGCCGCGATCTGCACAGTGAATTGAAGGTTCCCGTGGGTTTGATCAACTCCTCCTGGGCCGGGACCCGTATCGAGCCCTGGACGGCGTTCGACTCGCTGAAACTTATCCCCGGGTTCGAGGCGGAAATAGCCAAGCTTGAGCCCTTACGGCGCGGGGATGATGTTTTGTGGAAGGAATACCGGGATGCCATGGCCAGGAAGGAACAGGCATTGGCCGAGGTTGCCGCAATCGAAACCAACGAGGTGTTGCATCGGCAGATGGCAGCCCCTGATCTGGATGTTTCTGCCTGGCCAGAGATGAATATCCCGGAACAATGGGAAAAAGCGGGGTTGCCCGATTTCGATGGCTTGGTCTGGTTCCGCAAGGAGGTGGAACTCCCCGCCGGCTGGGCTGGCAAGGACCTGGTGTTGAAACTCGGACCGGTGGATGAAATGGATTCCGCCTGGTTCAATGAGGCGCGGGTGGGAGGAGAAGGCGATTTCAGCAAGATGATCGTCAAGTTCTGGGAGATCCCGAGGGTTTACCGCATTCCCGGTGCGGCGGTGAAAGCCGGACGGAACACCTTGATGGTGCGGGTTATCGACACCGGCTGGGCCGGTGGCATCTGGGGTGCGGCTCCGGCTGACATGTACCTGGCACCGGCGGACAACGATGCCGACCGGGTTTCCGTGGCCGGTTCCTGGCGTTATCAGGTCGGGCCGAAGTTGATGGGGAACGCCAAGGCGCCGGTAAACGCCACGACGCCGACCGCCTTGTACAATGCCATGATCCACCCCATGATCAATTATGCCATCCGGGGTGCCATCTGGTACCAGGGGGAATCGAACGTCACGGAGAAGGACCTGTATACGCACAAAAAACGGGCGTTGATTGACAGTTGGCGCAAGGCCTGGAACGTGGGCGAGTTCCCGTTCCTGTTTGTCCAGCTGGCGCCGTTTGACTATGCCCATACCAACCAGTTTGTGCTGCCGGAGCTCTGGAATGCCCAGCGTGAAGCGCTGGCCATTCCGAACACCGGCATGGCGATTATCACCGACCTGGGCAACCTGCGGGACATTCACCCGCGGCGCAAACGGGAAGTCGGCGCACGCCTGGCGTTGTGGGCGCTGGCGAAAACCTACGGGCGTGACCAGTTGGTATATTCCGGCCCGCTGGTGAAGTCAGCGGTTCGCGACGGTTCCAAAGTGAAGGTTACCTTTGACCATGTCGGCAGCGGACTGGTGGCACGGGAAGGGGACGCGATGTCCTGGTTTGAACTGGCGGGGACGAATGGTGTTTTTGCGCGGGCCCAGGCCGTTATCCAGGGGGCGGATGTGGTGGTGTCGGCCGGGACCGTGGTGGAACCCGTACAGGTCCGCTACGGGTGGGCCGAGGAAGCCGAGGTTGAGCTTACCAATATGGAAGGAATGCCCGCTTCGCCTTTCTGCGTCGACGTGCATTGATGGTGTTGCCTGGTAAACGGCGGTCGGAGCCTGTCTCCGGCCGCCGTTTTTTTGTGCCGGAAAAAGATTGCCGGAAACCCGGAATCGCACTAAAGTCGACGATGAAGGGAGATTTTTATGAAAACCACACGAGCTGGCCGTGCAACATGGCAGGATGGCAAGTTGCAGATGTCCGCGATGATTGATGTGGTCTTCCTGCTGCTTACGTTCTTCGTCTTTACGATTGTCCCACAGGACCTGGAGTCACATCTCGATGTGTTGCGTCCCCGCTTGCAGGGGTCGACGGACAACCCGACGATCCTGCGGGTCAATGTGCATGCGGACCGCTTGGAACTCAATGGCCGGTCCATGACCCGTGACGGGGTGGATCGTTTCCTGGAACGGTTGGGCTCCATGAGCCGGATGGCCACGGTGGTGATCACCTGTGACGGCAATTCGGCCCATGGGGGACTGGTGGGGGTGTTGGACCTGTGCGCCAAGCACGGGTTCGCGAATATTTCCCTGGCCAGCCGGTGAGGCGCTCCGTGTGCCCCACCGGTTATTGATGTCCCGGTTACGGTTGGTTTCCGTATCCTACGGGTTGATCTTTTTGAAATGGGGCAGGTAGTCCCGATTCTGGCGGAACATGGCCTGTGTCATTTTCCGGGCTTCCGCCAGGGACAGTTTGGCGGCGGTCAGGGGGTCATGGGCGATTGCCTGGTAAACCTTGCCGGCGTCACCGGTCAGGCATCCGTCCACGGTCAGCATCTCGATCTGGGCGCTGAGTCCTGTCAGGATGGCGCATTGGGGCGGGAGTGCGCCGGCAAAGATGGGTTGAAGACCCTTGTGCGAAGCCAGCACCGGGACCTCGACGCAGGCACCCTGGGGCAGGTTGGTGACCAATCCCGTATTGGGCACGTTGCCGTTGAATTCGAACGGTACGCCGCCGAGGCGGGCATTGATGATCGAGGCGGCATATTCATGACCGCGTGCCAGCGAGATCGGGGCATCCTGGGCCAGCCATTCCTTGACGCCTTTTTTCCAGGATTTATCGGTTTTCCGGTAATGGTCGAGAATATAGGCATACCGGCCGGGATTCCATCCGGTTCCGGTGGTGCAATACTGGCGTATCAGGTCCGGCCGCTTGCGGAACCACCAGTTGTATTCGGAGTTGTGGCCGCTGGACTCGGTCACGTAATAACCGAGCGACAGGAACATTTCATTGCGGACCAGTTCATGGTTATAGACTTTCCGGTCCGTGGCCACCCGTTTGCGGAGGATTGGGTAGAGATCCTTGCCCTTGTAGGCGAAGCGGGTAAACCAGGCCATGTGGTTGATGCCGGCGCAGACGTAGTCCAGTTGCGGGAGTTCATCCGGTTTCCATTTGACGCCGGCCCAATTGGCCAGCATGTAGGCGGTTCCCTGAACGCTGTGACAGAGTCCGGAGATCTGGATTTCGGGATATTCCCGTTGCATGGCGTGGCATAGCATGGCCATGGGGTTGGTGTAGTTCAGCAGGATGGCCTTGGGACAGAGTTCCCGCATGTCCTTGCAGATGTCCAGCATGGTGGGGATGGTGCGGAGTGCCCGGAAGATACCGCTGGGACCCCGGGTATCGCCCACATTGGTATCGATGCCGAACCGTTTTGGAATCAGGATGTCATGCTGCCAGACTTTGGTGGCGCCGCACAGGATGGTGACCAGGACCGCGTCGGCGTTCTTCATGACGTCGCGGCGGTTGGTGGTTGCCCGGACGGTGGCCGGATATTTGCCCATGGCGATGATTTTCTCGCAGGCCTGCTTGGCGAATGCCAGGCGCTCGCGGTTGATGTCCACCAGCATGATTTCCGCATCGCGGAGGGTGGGGAAGGTGAGCATGTCCCGAACCAGACCCCGCGTGAATCCCAGACTGCCTGCGCCGATGAATACGATCCTGGCCATGATGTCAACCCTTTCCCGGCGTCAGCCGGTTTGCTGGTGCCTGTAAAAACCTTATGACCGTGGGGCATTAAAGAATCCATGGAACAAAGTCAAATGCAATTCCGTATTGCATTGAGTGGACTGAATGCCTACCGTGGACTAGGATTTTGGTTGAAGCGCAGTCGTGGGAGGCGGCCATGGCAAAGAAACCCTTACGCATTTACAAGTCATCCGGGTCGGGAACTCCGGCATCGCGTCCGGCCCCTCGTCTGGTGGTGCCACCGGCTCCGGCCGTCCGTTCGGCGATTCCGGTCTACCGTGACAGCACCAACCAGGACCAGTTGACCATCACCCAGCAGGTTTATGAACATCCGGAGGTTCATCGGGCCCGGTCCCGTGAGGCGGCCAATTCCCGATATGAAGAGCTGTTGCACAGCATCTACGATGCGGTTGCCATCACGGATTTGAATGGTGTGATCCGCGAAGTGAATGCCCGGGCCGAGCATGTGTTTGGCCGGGAACGTGATTCGATGATCCAGAAGAACATCACCCAGTTGATTGCCGGGGCGGATGAGGAATTGCTGAAGGTGGTCCGCCAGAACGTCAATAACCGTCGATTCACCATCTTGGAAGCGGTTTGCCTGCGTGAGGACGGGTCGCGTTTTTTTGCCGAGATCGTGGTGAACCGGCTGCGCAGCGAGGAACAGCGCAGCCTGTGTTTCATGTTCCGTGACATCAGCGAGCGGAAAAAGGCGGAATCCGAACTGGTCAACGTCAATGACCAGCTGCTGGAGGCGGAAAAGATCCAGGTGCGCCTCGACACGATCTCGACCCTCTGGTACGAATTGAACAATCCCCTGCAGATCCTGACCTGCATGGCGGAACTCGACCGGAATCCGGAATATAAACGGCAGCTGGCCCGCATCGTGGGTGTGCTGGAACAACTCCGTGAGCAGAGTTCGCTGGATCCCATTGTGGATGACAACGGGGAATCGCGATATCCGCTGGCAACCGAGCCGGAATTGAATGCCTGCGCCGCCGATCACCTGATGGTGGTGGATGATGAGGCCGTGTTGCGTGATATTTTCGCGACCTCCCTGCGGACGGAATTTCCCTACCTGACCGTCGATGCCGCCGGTAATGGCGAAGAGGCCCTGGACCGGTTCCGGTCGGGACGGCACGGGCTGATTGTCCTGGATGTTTCGATGCCGGTGATGAGTGGTGAGGAGGCTTATGCGCAGATCGCCCGGTATTGCGAAGCGAATCGCCTGAAGATCCCGCGGGTTATTTTCTGCACGGGGTTTGTCCTGTCGGACAGCCTCAAGGCCACGATTGGTGACGGGAGTGTTCATGTCTGTCTTCAGAAGCCGCTGACCATGACGGAACTGGTGGAAGCGGTTCGATCCCGACTGGCCGGTCCGTCGGAAGGTGAGGCCCGTTAACGTGCCGGGAGGGGGTGGACCGTGGCCGAATCGGAAATAATCGTTTTGCGGGTCATCGAGGGTCCCGATCAAGGCCGTTGTTTTCCCGTATCCGACACGTGTTTTGGTGGTGGGCAGGCGCAATGTCTGGTGCAACTTTCCGACCCGGCGGTGGCGGGTATCCATTTCCGTCTGACCCGTCGGGGCGATTCCTTTACCCTGACCGACCTGACGACGAATCCGGATGTCCGGGTCAATGACCGGGTGGTCAAGTCGCGTAAACTTTCCGTGGGCGACAGGATTTCCGTCGGAGCCACAGTGCTGGTGGTTGAGGCGTCGTCGTCCCCGGTGGTTGAATCCGGGGAAACACCGGATATCAAGGTGTTGGGGACCCGGACCATGCCCATCCAGGTGATGGAGCCTGAACCGGCCGTGAAAGCGGACCCGGTTCCGCCGGCGGAACCCAGGCGGCCGTCATCGCCGAAAAAGGAAATACGCCTGCGGGCGGTTTCAACCCCCGTGGCGGACCCGATTCCCGGCCCGGCACCGGCGGGATCGGGATACGGGTGGATCATTGCCCTGGTGATGCTGGTGATTGTCGGCGCCGTGGGCATGATCCTCCGCGACATCAAGGGCCGTGATGACATCCGCAAGGCCGTGGCCGCAGCGTCTGCCTATGCCACCTCCCATCCGGACGATGTGGAGGGCATCATTCGCCGGTACGAGTCGGTACGGGACCGGGCGGGAAGCCGGTATGCGGAAACGGCCCGGTTCATCGAATCGGAAATTGTCCGGTTGCAGCAGCAGAAACAACAGTCCGGGGAACTTTATGTGCGCCAGTTGGCGGAAATGGATGCCGGGGCGGATGAACACCGCAACCAGCACCGGTACGATGAGGCGGTTGCCGTGTATGAAAATCCGCCGGCGGGCATGGACCGGAAACGGGTGCTGGAATCGCGAAAGACCCTGCTGGCCGCCATTCGTGATGAGCAGCAAGCCTATCGCAAGGAGCAGACGGATCTCCAGCAACGTCGTTTGGAAGAGCAACGGGTCCAGCAGCAGGCGCTGGCCGGTGTCCGACTGAACGACATGATCCGGCAGGTGACGGATGCTTTGGTTGCCAATCAATCCACGGATGCTGCCCGTCTGCTTGCATCCGCTCTGACGGACCCGATGCTGAATTCGGCAACCTCGCGTATCGACCAGGCCCTGGGGCAGATACGGATACTGGAGGCCATCGACCGGACGGTTCGTAACGCCGTGACGGGGGGTCAGTCGGATTATGAGCCCGATCTCAAGCAGGCGCCGCCGCTGGTCCGTGCGATATATGCCCTGCGCCTGGGCGATGTCTGGCTGGCGAAGACACACCTTAAGGATATGGGTGACCATCTGCTCAAGGGCTCGCTGGATGAACTTGCCCAGGTTCCGGATGCGCAGGCCGCCGCTGAACAGGCGGCAATCCGGGATCTTGCCGGGGCGTGGAGCCTGGTGGCAAGGGGTCCGGTGCGCCGCATCCCCGCCCCGGACGTGTGTGTTGAGCAATTCACGGCATTTGCCGGAGGTGAACCCGCTGAAACCGTCCAGGTTGCCGCGCGTACCGTGCGCGATGTGGCGCATCGGCATGCCGGTACCCGGGTGGCTCAATTGTACGCTCCGTTGTTCAGCGCGGTGGCGGTCTGGAGTACGCCGGTGTGGAACCCGTCGCGCGCCTTGGCGGCGATGGGAGGTGTCCGGATTATTCACCGGGATGGTAAAACCTGTTTCGCCGAGATTGCCCAGTTGCCTGCCGGCGATACGGTCCGGGTCGGGTTTTTCATTCCGGAAACGATCTTTCTCGAACCGTCCGGCGGGGAGCCGGTCGCCGTATGGGGACGCATGGCCGCCGTCGTTCCCTGCAAACCATTGGCTGACCGGCAGATCGCCTTCACGATTGAACCCACCGGTGATTGGTTGCCCCCGGCCACCGGCGATTACGTGTTCGTGGATCAGGCCATCCCGGAAGGTCCCCGCCTGTTGATACGGCCGAACCAGACGGTTCTGTACGGGGCGGATTTTGAATCGGGACGGGGGCCGGAATGGCTTGACCGGGTGGAAACACGGGTGGAGGGTGGTTGCCTGCTGATTGAATCGGACCGTGACTTGCGGGGGGGCGTTGCGGCTTCCCTCGATAGCGCGGATGTTCTGCTGAAGCTGGCCATGGGGCGTGAACCGGTCCGGGTTTCGGCGGCGATCCGCATTCAACCGTCCCAGACCGTCAGCATCAAGGTGGGCCGCATCCGTTTGCGGCTGGGTGGACGGGAGGATCTACAGGGCATCTATGTGGCGGGTCGGCCGGTCCAGATGATCCCCCCGGTTCGTCAGGTGCCGGGCAAGCAGACGATGGTGATGCTGGAACGCAACGGCCCCCTGTTGCGATGGAGCGTGGATGGTGCGGCGGCGGAGTGCGCGGTGGGGTGGCTGGCGGGTAATGAAAGTCTGGCCAGTATCGGCTTTTCCGGCGATGGCAAATGGGAACTCGATAACGTGGTGGTTGAGAAAGTATCGCGTGGCTTCGACGCGTCCCTCCAGGCGGTGAGTGTGGACCAGATGGATGTGCTGGTTGCACCGGGCCGCGATACCGCCTGGATGTCGGTTCGCCCGGATACCCCGGTATTCTTTTTCTCGGTTCCGGAGGGAACGGGATCCGTCAAGCGGGCCGGATCTGCAAAAGTGGTCCGTCCCCTGGGGGACTGGATCCATTGCCGGCTGGATGCGGGAGCCCGGCCGGATGCCGGGGTCCGGGTCTCCCTGTCGCCGGATTACCCGGTGACGGATGGGGCGAACCGCGGTGTCCAGGAGGCGGCCGGAACTGAACGGCTGGCGGATAATGAAACGGTGCTGGGCATGATCGAGCGTGTCCAGGGGGACGTGGCCGAGATACGCCTGGATACCCTGCGATCGCTTCCGGCACGGGGATTCATGGGGGTTGCCCGTGAACCCGTGATGCATCCGTACCAGGGTGAGGTGATGAATTTGACCTGGGGCCGTTCGGCAAGTTGCGAATTCCGGCAGGATGGCTTGCGGATGACGGTGATGTTGCCAGCCGGCATGGGGTCGATCCTGGAGGCGAATCGCCCGGTGGTTTTCAGCCGGAACATGGTTCCCGAGAATCGACGCATGGATCCGGTTGGCTGGATGCGGGAGTTTGTGCCGTCCGGTGTGGCGCGTAAGCAGACGTTCTGGGCTGTCATGAACACGGTCTGGACCGAGACGAAGGACGGGTTGCGTGGCAAAGCCGGGGCCCTGATGCCGGTCCTGGAAATGGCGGAAGGCGTTTCCGGCAATGTGCAGTATGATGTGGACGTGGGAATCGAGCTTGAGGCCGGAAAGCCCCAGGATCCGCGTAGCGACACACCCTGGTTGCGGGATCTTATGGTGGTCTTGAAGTTCCCGGGCATCGGGTCGAGCGTCACGATTGCCCTGGGGGTGACCGGCAGCGGACGGGTTGCCGTGACCGGAAACGGTGTCCGGGTGTTTTCAGACGGAACCTCGCTGGTGTGCCCGGCACGTTTGCCGGGCGACTCGACGGTGACGGTGGATGCCGGATGGCCGGACGGTGCTCCGGCACTTGCGCCGGGTGGTTTGTACCGGGTGCGGATACGCAAAACGGGTGATCACCTGGCGGTCATGGTGAACGGCAAGCGGGTGGTGCTGGCGCAAATCAAGGGCATGGATGGTGTCTACACGGTCCTGGCGCTGGCGGCTCCGCAGGGTGGCCTGCGTATTGCGCGGGTGCGGGCGCGCGAGATCCCCCTGTCGGTTCCGGTTCCCGACACCGAACCGGCTACGGGTTATGCCGGTTATGTGCTGGCGTCCGGCGGGAACCATGTGCTGGTTGATGCCGATACACAGGGTCTGGCAATGAGCCGCAAATTCAGCCTGATGTCGGTGGGCAATGTGGTGAAAGGCGAACAATCGCTGACCGTGATGTTGAAACGGGTTGGAAGCGGCACCGTGGTCGAACAGGGACCTTTGACGGCCCGCCTGATGCTCAATGAGGGTGGTGAGGCCATAAAGCCGGGTTTGAAACTCATGTCGGGCACGGTTCCGGTGGAACTGATGTTGACCGGCCAACGGTTGATGAACCTTCAGGAAGGCCTGTAGGTCGGATCATGGAAATCAAGATATGCGGCATGACCAACCGGGATGATGTCCGGTTGGCGATGGACCTGGGCGTTGATTATGTCGGGTTTGTACTGTATCCGCCATCCCCGCGCGCCGTGACCGCCCTGGAACTGGTCCGCCTGGTTGACCAGCTTCCTTCCGGGCTTAAACGGGTGGGCGTTTTTGTCAATGCCATGCGGTCGGAAGTGGAACAAGTGGCCGCCGATGCCGGCCTGTATGCCGTCCAACTCCACGGGGATGAGGATCCGGTTGCCTTTGAAGGGTTTCCGGGTCTTGTCTGGCGGGCCGTGCGTCTGGCGACGGGATCGGCGCCGGTGCCGGATCCTGCCGGTTGGAAGGCCCACCGGTACGTCGTGGATGCTGCCGTGGTCGGCCGGTATGGGGGCACGGGTGTGCGGGTGGATGACGCGTCGGCATGTGCGTTGGCCTCACGTTTTCCGATTCTGTTGGCTGGCGGACTGACGCCGGACAATGTACAGGCGGCAATCCGGATGGTACGGCCCCTGGGTGTCGATGTGGCCGGCGGGGTTGAGCAATGCCCCGGGCGGAAGGACCCGGACCGCCTGCGCCGGTTTGTCGAGGCGGTGAGAAACATTGACAAGACGGCCGGTGCTGTGGATGGATGATGCGTGATTTGGAGGCTGGAGTGAATGATGCAGTTTAATCCGGATAACAGGGGTCACTTCGGGGTGTTTGGGGGACGATATGTCGCGGAAACGCTGATGCCGGCCCTGCTTGAACTGGAACAGGTCTACCGGGATGCCGCCCGCGATCCGGCGTTCCGTGCCGAATATGAACGGTTGCTCCGCGATTACGTGGGGCGTCCGTCTCCGTTATACCATGCGGAACGATTATCCGCGGTGTATGGCGCCAAGGTGTACCTCAAGCGCGAGGATTTGAACCATACCGGCGCCCACAAGGTGAACAACACGCTGGGCCAGGCACTGCTCGCACGGCGAATGGGCAAGCGGCGCCTGATGGCGGAAACCGGGGCCGGACAGCATGGGGTGGCCACGGCCACCATGGCGGCCCGTTTCGGTATGGAGTGCGTCGTGTATATGGGTGAGGAGGACATCCGTCGCCAGGCGCCCAATGTCCAGCGCATGCGCCTGCTCGGGGCCGAGGTGGTCTGCGTAACCAGCGGAACCCGCACGCTGAAGGATGCCATGAGCGAAGCCATGCGCGCCTGGGTTTCGGAGGTGCGCAACACCTTCTACGTGATCGGTACGGTTGCGGGTCCCCACCCGTACCCCGAGATGGTGCGGGATTTTCAGCGCGTGATCGGCGATGAGACCCGCCGTCAGATTCTGGACATGGAAGGCCGATTGCCGGACATGGTGCTGGCCTGTGTCGGCGGGGGGAGCAATGCCGCCGGGATGTTTACCGCTTTTCTTGACGACACGAACGTACGCCTGGTCGGCGTGGAGGCCGGCGGGTTGGGCCTTGAGACGGGCAAACATGCCGCCAGTATCGCGGCGGGGCAGGTCGGCATCCTCCATGGAAGCCGGACCTATGTCCTGCAGGAACCCAATGGCCAGATCCTCAATGCCCATTCCGTCAGTGCCGGGCTTGATTATCCGGGCGTAGGGCCCCAGTTGGCCTTGTGGGCGGATGCGCACCGCGTCGAGTATGCGCCCATCACGGACCGGGAGGCGATGGCGGCCTTTCATGAATTGTCCCGATTGGAAGGGATCCTGCCGGCGTTGGAATCCGCGCATGCGGTGGCGGAAGCACGTAAACGGGCGTCCGCGTTGGGGCCGGAGGGAATGATGGTAGTCAACCTGTCGGGCCGGGGTGACAAGGATCTGGATACGGTATTGAATTATGAACCGATTTGAACAGCTATTCGAGAAGGTCCGCAAGGAGTCGCGCAAGGCCCTGGTGGGGTACCTGACCGCCGGCGATCCGGATGATGCCGCGAGCCTGGAGGTGTTGCGCACCGCCGTCCGTTCAGGCGTGGACATCCTGGAGATCGGTGTGCCGTTTTCCGATCCAACGGCGGATGGCCCGGTGATCCAGGCAGCCGCCTGCCGGGCCCTGGCGAATGGTTTCGATCTGCGCCGTATCCTTGCCATGGTGTCTGCCTTGCGCCGTGAGACCGAGGTGCCGGTGGTGCTGTTCGGTTATGCCAACCCGTTTTACCGGTTCGGCTATGATGCGCTGTGTTCGGAAGCCCGGGCCGCCGGAGTCGACGGCCTGCTGGTCGTCGATATGCCCCTGGAGGAGTCCGATGAATTCCGGGCTGCGGCGGGCCGTGAAGGATTGTGCTGGATCCCCCTGATTGCGCCGACCACCCCGCCGGAGCGCGCCCGGGCCATCCTGGAAGTGGCCGGCGGGTTTGTCTATTACATCATGGTCACCGGGGTGACCGGGGAACGCCACGAGATGGCGGCGGATGTTGCGGAACAGGTCCGGGCAATCCGCCGGCTGACCCCGTTGCCCATTGCCGTGGGGTTTGGCGTCAGCAACGGGGCACAGGCCCGGCAGGCGGGGAAATCGGCTGATGCGGTGGTGGTGGGCAGTGCCCTGGTACGGGCGGCCCATGACGGCAAACTGGAACCGTTGGTGCGCGAGCTCCGCTCCGCGTTGACGAACTGAACGGGGTGGATCGTGCAGGATATTCGAGTTCAGCGTACGGCGGACCTGTTGGTCAGGTATTCCATTGCGGCACGACCGCGCCAGGTGGTCAGCGTGGGAGGCGGTATGCAGGCCGAGCCGCTGATTACCGCAGTTTATGAGTCCCTGTTGAAGGCCGGTGCCTGTCCGGTGGTCCAGATGATGCCCGATGGCCTCATGGAACGTTTTTTCCGGTTGGGTCACGCCCATCATTTCGACCGTCTGACGGCGTATGACCGCGCCGCGGCCCGGACGATCGATGCCCGGATCCGCATCCTCTCGCAGTCCAATACCAGGGAACTGGCGGGGATCGATCCAACCCGGCAGACCCGTCATGCCCGGGCTGCCCGCCCGTTGATGAACGCGCTGTTGAAGAAACCGTGGGTGTTGACCCTGTTTCCGACCGCGGCTTACGCGCAGGACGCCGGCATGAGCGTGCGGGCTTTTGAGGACTTCGTGTATGCCACCCTATGGGCGGATGAGCCGGACCCGGTACGGGCCTGGCAAAAGCTGAGCCGGGAACAGGATAAGTTGGTGTCCCGTCTGCGGGGTGCCAACCGGATCCATATCGTGGGCCCCGGAACGGATCTGCACCTGTCCGTGAAAGGACGCCGTTTCATCAATTCCGACGGACACCACAACCTGCCCAGCGGGGAAGTGTTCACCGGGCCGGTTGAGGATTCCGTGGAAGGGGTCATCACGTATGATTTTCCGGTTTGCACCGGAGGCCGGGAGATTGACGGTATCTGCCTGGTGTTCAGGGGGGGACGGGTGGTCGAGTCGTCCGCCACCAAGGGTGAGGATTACCTCCGGGCCATGCTTCGGACGGATCCCGGTGCCATCCGGCTGGGCGAACTCGGGATCGGGACCAATCGCCGGATTCAGCAGTTCACGCGCAACATCCTGTTCGATGAGAAGATGGGTGGCACCATTCACCTGGCGCTGGGCAACAGTTACCCGGAGACCGGGGGCCGTAACCGTTCCGCCGTGCATTGGGATATGATCAAGGACTTGCGCAAGGGCGGGGCGTTGTACGTGGACGGCAAGGTGTTCCAGAAAGACGGCCGCTTCCGGTAGCCGGGTTGCGGATCGGGGATGACCGGAATCCGCGAGGCGCTTGCCGGTGTGACGGAACCTGACTTTGCCCTAATGATTGGAACTCGGAAGGCGTTCTTACGCTAGATGAGGAACCTGGTATGATTATCGTTGAACCGCATATCCACATGTATTCACGAACCACGGATGATTACCAGGCCATGTACCGGTCGGGTATCCGGGCCTGCGTGGAGCCGTCGTTCTGGATGGGATCCAACCGCCGTTACGCGGGAACGTTTTTCGACTATTTTCAACTCATCCTCGAATTTGAAACCGTCCGATCCTCGCGATTCGGCATCGATCATTATGCGGCGGTGTCGTTGAATCCGAAGGAAGCCGAGGATGCCGTACTGGCGGATGAGGTGATGGATGGCTTGAAACCCTATCTCGACCATGCCCGGTGCGTGGCCATCGGGGAAATCGGATTCAACCTGATCACGCCCAACGAGGAACGAGCCTTTGTCCGGCAGTTGGAACTCGCCAAACAGTTGGACCGGCTGGTGATTGTCCACCTGCCGCATGTCAACAAGCTGGAGGGGACCCGTCGTTCCATCGACCTGGTCCGGTCGGTCGGGATACGGCCCGATCACGTGATCCTCGACCATAACACGGAGGAAACCATCCGGTTGAGTCTGGATTCCGGATGTTATTGCGGGATGACGGTGTACCCGATATCCAAATTGTCTCCGGAACGTGTCTCCGCCATGATCCGTGAACATGGCGTGGAACGTATGATGGTGAACGGGTCGGCGGATTGGGGTGTTTCAGATCCCCTGAGCCTGGTCAAGGTGGTGGAGTATATGCGGCAGGACGGGCATCCGGCTCCGACCATCCAATCCATCGTGTTTGGCAATGCGATGCAGTTTTACAGCCAGTGTGACCGGTGGCATCCGAACCTGAACCTCAAACCACTGGATCCGCACGAGTTTCAGCGCTGATGAACGCCCGGAGCGGAATACGTGCCTGGTTGGAGCTGGTGCGCATTCCCAACCTGTTGACGGTCCCGGGCGATCCACTGGCCGGTTACCTGCTGGCAGGCGGAGGATTGACCCGGGACGGTGCATCGGGTATCGCGGTAATCATGGTGGTGGCCGTGTGCTTGTATGCAGCCGGTTTGATATTCAATGATGTGGCCGATGTGGGGGAAGATTGCCGGTCCCGTCCCTCGCGTCCCATCCCTGGTGGCCGTATCCGCCGTTCCACGGCGGGGTGGGCGGGAACCTTGCTGATGGTGCTGGCGGTGTTGGCGGCGGGCCGGATATCGCCGGATACGGGATGGGTTGCATTGGTCCTGGCGGGATTGGTCCTGCTGTACGATTTCGGTTCACGGCGGATTCCGCTGATCGGATTCATCAATATGGGGATGTGCCGGGGTGCCAGCGTGATGCTTGGCGCCGCCTGCGCCGGAGGCACCTGGCTGACTCCGGCGCCGATGCTGGCGGCGGGGACCATGGTGGTGTATGTTGCCGGGGTTACCGTACTGGCGTCCACCGAGACGCGGTCGCACCGGCCGTCGTGGTTGCGTTGGGTCCCGTTAGGCGCCTTGCTGGTCTGGCTGGCCGGGATACCGGTGGCCCTGCCACAGGCATCGCCGCTGGCTGCGGTGTTGGCCCTGGTCATGGTGTGGAACACCCTGCGTGCGGTCCAGCCGCTCGGTGCAGCGGTTGAGGGGGGACGGGTGGCGGTGTCGATCGGGCAACTGGTACGGGGATTGTTGCTGGTCCAGGCCACCTGGTGTGCGGCGGTCGGCGGCCGGGGACTGGTGGCGGCCGGCGTGTTGACCGCGTTGTGGTGCGTGGCGGGATGGTTGGGGCGCCGGTTTTATTCAAGTTGATCCGGCGTGGTTTACGGGAGAAGGCATGAAACGGCTGTTGGTGGTCCAGGTGGCGGCGTTGGGATATGATTTCCTGCGACAGGCTGATTCCCTGGAATGGGGCGATTGGAAATTTTATCCGATGGATCCGGTATTTCCCGCCCTGACCTGTACCACCCAGGCAGCCTTCCGCACGGCGGCTCAAGTTGACGTTCATGGCATGCCTGGCAACGGGTACATGGAGCGTGACCTGCGTCGGGTGTTTTTCTGGGAGCAGGCGGCCGCCCTGGTCCGGGGTCCGCGCATCTGGGATGCTTTCCGGTCAAAGGGTGGAACCGTGGGAATGTTTTTCTGGCAACAGAGCCAGGGCGAATCGGCGGATATGGTGTTGTCACCGGCCCCGATTCACCGCCATCACGGCGGGATGATCGAGGATTGCTACAGCCAGCCAGCGGATTTGTATGCCACGCTCTGCCAGCGCCTGGGGAGGCCGTTCAGGCTGGCTCATTACTGGGGGCCCTTTGCCTCGGTGCGGTCGTCCCGTTGGATTGCCGAAGCGGTTTCAGTATTGCTGGATGATCGATCCCGGGCCCCGGAGGTCTGCTTCACCTACCTGCCGGGACTGGATTACGATCTTCAACGGTACGGGCCGGATCATGCCCGGAGCCTGGCTGCACTGGCGGATGTGCGGGAACAGTTGGCGATGGTAAGCCGGGCTGCCGAACGCAACGGATATGACCTGCTGGTGTTTGGTGATTATGCCATTGCGCCTTGTACGCGGGACGTCATCCACCTGAACCGGGTGTTCCGTGAACAGGGGTTGCTGGCCTGCCGGACCGTGCAGGGGCGCCAGTATGTCGATTTCAATGCCAGTCATGCCTTTGCCGTGGTGGATCACCAGGTGGCGCATGTGTATGTGCAGGGCGCCGATGCGGGGGCGGTTGCACACCGGGTGGGTGGAGTGTCCGGTGTGGCCAGGGTGCTGGACCGGCGTGAACAGGATCGCATGGGCCTGGCCCATCCCCGGTCCGGAGATCTGATCGCGGTGGCGGATGAAGGGGCCTGGTTTGCCTACCCGTGGTGGGATTCCAAACGGGAGGCGCCGGAGTATGCCGCGCACGTGGACATTCATCAGAAACCCGGGTACGATCCTGCCGAATTATTCTGTGGCTGGCCGCCGGGATGTGTAAGTTGTGATCCGGTCAGGGTGCGTGGCACCCATGGGCTGACGGGGCCGGGGCACGAAGCGGCGTGGGGGTCGACTTTCCTGCCGGCCGGTCGTCGGACGCTGGTGGAACTGGCGGATGCGGTCAGGCACTGGATGGAGGATGTACGGTGAAAACGCGGGTGGCCGGGAGCAAGACAAAGACACCGCCGGCATCAATGCTGTATCGGCAGCGGTTCCGGGTTTCCTATTCCTATCCGGTACATTTTACGAGCGGGTTGTTCAACCGGGGGAATACGGTCCTCGATACGGTGTTCCGCGCCTTCCCTGAAACACCCCGGCGGGTTCTGGTCTACGTCGATGACGGACTTGCATCAGCCTGGCCGACATTGATTCCGGACATCCAAGCCTGGTTCCGTGCACGGCCGGAGGCCATGGAACTGGTGCGGGACCCGGAAATTGTCCCGGGCGGGGAGCGCACCAAGAACGGCTGGAATGTGGTGCAGGCCATCATGTCGACGATCGGGGCGGCACACCTGTGCCGGCACAGTTATGTGATGGCACTGGGCGGCGGCAGTGTACTGGATATGGTGGGGTTCGCGGCCTCCCTTGTGCATCGCGGAATACGGATGATCCGGGTGCCCAGCACGGTGCTGGCGCAATGCGATGCCGGGGTGGGGGTCAAGACCGGCATGGATGAGCACGGCATGAAGAATTTCGCCGGCACCTTTGCCCCGCCGGCCGCGGTCCTTGTCGATTTTGAATTCCTGAAAACCCTGTCGGCAAAATACCGTGTGGGCGGGGTCTCGGAAGCCATCAAGGTGGCCATGATCAAGGATGCGGTGTTTTTCAAGGATTTGTGCCGGTCAGCACGGCGGATAGCGGCCGGTGACAACCGGTTGTTGGCGGATGCCGTCCGGCGTTCGGCCATCCTGCATTTGGAGCACATCCGGACCGGTGGTGACCCGTTTGAGTTTGGCGCGGCGCGACCGTTGGATTTCGGGCATTGGGCCGCGCATCATCTTGAAATCCTGTCCCATTACCGCCTGGGACACGGTCAGGCGGTGTCCATCGGATTGGCGCTCGATACATGTTATGCCCACCGTGAAGGCCTGGTGTCCCGCGCGGAGCGTGATGCCTTGCTCCGTCTGCTGGAATCGCTGGGGTTGCCGACCTGGGATCCCGTGTTGGAACTCGCCGATGGAACCGGGTATCCGGTTGTCTTGAAGGGAATCGAGGTGTTCCGGGAACATCTCGGCGGACAACTTTCCATCACCCTGCCCGACGGCATCGGCCGCAAACGGGAAGTGCATACCGTCGATATGGCCGTTATGCGTGAATGCATGGACTGGCTGAAGCGGCGTGTGGCGGTTATCGAGCGCGACCCCACTTGAGGGAGACGGCTCGGTAGGGACACCTCGCCCTACCAGGGAATGGAGCCGGGGATGAGAGGTAGGGCGACGTCTCCGACGGAGCCGTCTGGAAAGGATGAAAAAATGCGGCTGACCGGTTCAACACCCGCCCATTTGACCTATTGCCTGAATATCCATCCCGGTGAGAATCTCCAGGACCAGGTGGAAGCGATTCGTGAACATACCCTGAAGGTGCGTGACCGGATTGCGCCCGGGAAATCGTTCGGGCTTGGGCTCCGGCTGGGATGCCGGGCCGCCGACACGTTGCTGTCGCCCGGGGTATTGCCTTCGTTGCGCCGGTTTCTTGAGGAGAACAACCTGTATGTTTTCACCCTGAACGGTTTCCCCTATGGGACGTTTCATGGGACGTCGGTCAAAACCGATGTGTACCGCCCTGACTGGCGGGAGCGTGAACGGCTGGACTATACCCTGCGGCTGGGCGACGGGTTGGCGGCCCTGTTGCCCGAAGGGCAGGACGGCAGTATCAGCACGGTGCCGGGGGCTTATTACGATTGGATCCGGACCGATACCGACCGGACCCGGATGGTGGAACACCTGGCTGCCGTGGCCCGGCATTTCAACGGTTTGCTCCAGCGGACCGGCCGGGAATTGCATCTTGGGTTGGAACCGGAGCCGGACTGTTTCCTGGAGCGGACCGATCAGGTGGTGGCCTTTATCAATGATCACCTGGTCCCGGAAGGCAGTCGGTGGCTGATGCGGGAAACCGGTTGTTCAATCGATGACGCGGAGGCGATGTTGCGCCGGCATATCGGGGTATGTTTCGATACCTGCCACCTGGCCGTGCAATACGAATCGCTTGAACCCAGCCTGCAAAGCCTCGTGCGGAACGGCATACGCCTGTCGAAGATCCAGTTGAGTGCGGCCATTCGTGCGCCGGCCACGGCCGCGGCACGGGACCAACTGGCCCGGTTCGTGGATCCGGTGTATCTCCACCAGATCAAGGTGCGGATGGAGGATGGAACCATTCTTCCGGTTTCCGATCTCACGGCGGAATGGCTCAAGCTGGCGCCGCTGGAAGGGGAATGGCGGGTGCATTTTCATGTGCCGCTGTATGTCGGACAGTACGGGCCGCTGCAATCCACAGGTTCCGATATCACCCCGTCATTCCTGCGGGCGGCACGGCGTGCGGGGGTGACGCATTTTGAAATTGAAACCTATACCTTCGGGGTTCTGCCCGAATCCCTGCGTGAGAAAACACTCGCCGACAGCATCACGGCGGAATATCAGTGGGTGTTGGAACGTTTTGGCAACGCAGGTAATGCGGGTGGATCGGAAACGTTAACCAAAAGGTAGGGACGCATCGCCGAGGCGTCCGGAAAACGGCGCGTTCGAAAAGTGCGCCTTGCCACGGCATGAAAGATAAGGAGCATTCCTATGCCTCCAGGGCCTGGTCGGATCGTGGACATGGCGTCCCGATATTTTGATTCCTGCGTCTTGTTTGCCGCATCCGATCTGGGCGTGTTTGGAGCCCTGGCGGAACGCGGGAAGGCAACGGTGTCCACGCTGGCAACCGCGTTGGAATGCGATGCGCGCGGGTTGCGCCTGTTGCTTGATGCCGCCGTGGCGGTTGAACTGCTGGTCAAGGACGGGGATCATTACCGCAACAGTCCGGATGCCGGGATTTTCCTGGTGCCGGGCGCCCCGGGCGATTTGAGCAAGGCCATCCGGTACAACCGGGATGTGTTTGCCGCATGGGGACGGCTGCCGGACCTAGTCCGCACGGGACGCCCCGTGGAGGCGCCGGAACTGCACCTGGGTCGGGACACGGAAAGGACCCGGAATTTCGTGCTGGCGATGCATGGCCGGGCGCTGGGAATCGGCCGGGCACTGATACCGGTCCTTGATTTGGAAGGATGCCGGGCCGTGCTGGATATTGGGGGCGGGCCGGGAACCTATTCAGCCCTGCTGGCCGGAAAATATCCGGCCGCTTCGTTCACCGTGCTGGATTTGCCGGATGTGGCGGCCATCGCACGTGACTTGATTGCCGGCCAGAACCTGGCGGACCGGGTACGGGTGACCTGCGGCGATTATCATGTGACACCGTTTCCGGCGGAACAGGATGCGGTGTTGTTCCTGGGTGTGTTGCATCAGGAATCGGCGGTTTCCATCGAGGACCTGATGCGGCGGGCCTTCCAGGCACTGCGACCGGGGGGACGGGTGGTGGTGATGGACCTGATGACGGATGCCACGCATGCCGCTCCGAAGTTTTCCGCCTTGTTTGCCGTGAACATGGCGTTGACCACCCGGGACGGGTGGGTGTTTTCCGATGCCGAGATGCGCGGGTGGATGGAAACGGCCGGGTTCACCGGAATTACGGTACAGCCCCTCCCGTCCCCCATGCCGCACTGGCTGATGACGGCGCGCAAAGGGATGGATTCAATCACGCATGCAACCCTGACCGTCTGACTGGAATCGCCTGGTGCACCCGGCCCCGTATCGAGCCGTAGGCTCTGGTTAGGGGGACCCGATTGTGTCATCTTCGATATGCATCTTTTCTGTGGCGAACACGCACAATCTGGACGACCAGCAGGGACTCGTAGAGTTCGTAGATCACACGGTAGTCCCCGATGCGGATGCGGTATGTTCGCTGGCTGCCTTGCAGCTTGGCGACGCCCGAGGGAAGTGGCTGGGAAGATAGAGAATCAACTGCCGCAACGATCCGGGGAACAACCTGACGCTCAAGCTGCCTCAGTTCACGCAGTGCGGACTTCTTCCATTCAATCTGATAGGTAGCCATTCTCCCTCAACTCCGCGACAACCGTGGCGTGAGGTATGGTGGGCTCATCGACGCGCTCCGCGATCGCGGCAAGGTCGTCGAGATCCTCCAGAAGCTCCGTGTATTCGCCGAGCGGTAATATCACCGCCATCTGGTGGCCGGCTTGATCGGTTACGTACTGCGGGTGAAGTTTTTCTGCCGTTTGCATCGTCCTGTCCTCTTAAAACACCGCAAAGATACCATTGACGCGGCAGGCAAGGCAATCCGTCATTCCGTGACACAGCAGAGGGGAGGGGAACGGCGTCGCGGGAGCTCCACCCTCCAGGAGAGGGGTGGGATGTGGGGAGGGGTGTCAGGTGCGGTGCGAGGCGGGAGCGGACCGCCGCATGCGGGCGGCGAACAGGGCATCGCAATCGTCGTCCCACGGCCAGAACTGGACCATTCCATTCGTGGCATCACCGGTGAGCGGGTTGTTGAACGGTTCCAGTTTGAAGTCCGGATGCGATGCAAGGAAGGATTGTACAACGGATTCGTTTTCACGGTTGAACATCGAACAGGTGGCGTATACCAGGATGCCGCCCGGCTTCAGGCCGGTCGCCGCATTGGCGAGCAGGTTTTGCTGGAGCTCGGTCATGCGGATGATGTCGGCAGGCTCGATATTCCAGCGGGCCGCCGGGTTGCGCCGCCAGGTGCCGGACCCGGAACAGGGGGCATCCACGAGCACCCCGTCATACGTGGCTTTGCGGTCAGGGAGCGACTTGCCTTTCCAGACCCATGTGTTGATGTTCGAGAAACCGGCGCGGCGTGCCCGGCGGAGTGTCTCGGTCAGCTTCGCTTCCTGGATGTCACTGGCCGTGACGGTGCCGCGCCCGTTCATGAGCTGGGCCAGCAGGAGGGTCTTGCCTCCGGCGCCGGCGCAGGCATCCCACCAGCGTTGTCCGGACCGCGGGGCGCATACGGCCCCGATGGCTTGAGAGGCCAGGTCCTGGACTTCGATACGGCCTTCCTGAAAGACCGGAAGGGTCATGAGGTTGACCCGGGGGTGACCGATCGATACGGCCTGGTGAAGACGGGAATGGGGATGGACTTTCAGGTCCAATGCCTCCAGTTCGGCGATGACCGGTTCGGGTGGCGAGACCTGGATCCTGAACCAGAGGGGTGGGCGTTTTTGCAGCCAGTCCACCATGACCGGCAGGGGTTTCGGGCACCGGCATTCGCGCAGGAACCAGGATGGTACCAGGGCGTGGGGGCCGGGCGGGGGGGCGGAACGCCGTCCGCCGATCCGTTCCAGCAGCCAGGCGGCGCGCAACGCGGATCCGTATTTGGGCGGCATGGTACGCATGGTTCCGGCATGGATGCGGAGTGACTGGAGCCAGTGGCGGCATAATTCCGGACCGTCGAGGTTGTCCATCAGCAGGGCGGATAACAGGAGGGGTATCCAGGCGGGTTCGTGCATGTTGTCGAGTTTTGGCGTCAGCACGCCGAGCCAGCCCCACC
>Ga0156641_1137_pt1 | contig 22385 bp, 11 predicted proteins | sample RifOxyC3_FD_110715 | JGI IMG/M metagenome (GOLD analysis project Ga0156641, IMG submission 110715) | Lentisphaerae bacterium RIFOXYC12_FULL_60_16 | reverse complement strand
CATACGGGAGTATGGCGCCGACGGCTCCGCCTTGCGGCTGAAGCCATCTGACGCGAAGCCGTTGCCCTTTTCGAAATGGAAGCCCGCCTTCGCGCGGACGCTTCGGCGTGGCATGCCCGGGTTTGCCTCGCGGTCCGGACGAGTACGCCGGCACCGCGATGGAATATGGAAAAGAGTTTGGAGTTGTGCATGGGGCAGCAACTCTGAAATCCCATACGCCCGTTTCATGTCTGGGGGTCCAAGCCCTTGAAGGTGTAGGAGAACCAGGCGGTGTCACGCACCACGAGGATCTTTTCCAGACGAACCGGGGCCCCGGTGACGGGGAATGTCACGGTCAGGGGGTTGCCTGCCGGGGAACGTTCGGCCATGGCTTTCTGGAATACGGCCACCTGCTGTTGCCCCTGGTTCATGACCGGGACCGGCTCCTCGGGAACACCCGACTGGCGGAAGGACTCCACCGTGCGGAGGGATCCTTCGAAATCCCGGTATTTACCTTCTTCCGGCAGGTACAACGAGACCATCATGTGCATGATCGGTTCACCGCACATCGGCAGGGAAACCCTGGCGGTTCCGCGTCCCCTGGCATCCGGGGCGGTCCCCGCTTCCGCGTATACGATCTCCACCGGGAATCCGTTCATTCCGCCGGTACCGTGTGACCGGATCAGCGGCAGCAGGATCCGTCCGGTATCATCCCGGGCGGGCTGGGTGGAGCGGCCCGCCACGGTGGCGCTCCAGAGTTCGGCGCCTTCGGGCATTTCCAGGCGGAGATACTGGTTGCGATTATTACGGACATTGTAGATGGCCCGCGTGATCCGCTTGCCGTCGTACGTCTGCAGGACGGTGAAATGGACGGCATCGATGACGGTCAGCAGGACTTCCATGTCGCGCGGCTTGCCGATCTGCAGGGAAACGTCGAAATCCGGCACCGAATAGCGGTAGGCCAGCAGGACCGGCTGGCTGGTCATGCCGAGCATCTCCGGCGGCAGTTCCTTCACGTCGATCCGGTGGGCGTTGCGGGTCTCCTGGTTTTTCAGTTCGACGTTGGTCAGGGCAATGACGCCGATCTCGCCTTTTTCGTGTTCAACGTTTTCACCGCGCAGGACCGGGATGGCCAGGGTTTCCCCCGTGTCGCGCGACGCCGCCTCGTACTTGACGTTCAGGGTATAGGGGCCGAGCACTTCCTTCTCGAGCTGGACCTTGAGAATCCCCTCCGTCACGCGCCAGTCGCGGATATCCTTGCCGGTGACATCCAGGATGCTGGCTGTTGCCGGGACTTTCATCGCGAGGGTGCGGGCCGGGGTGTGCAGAATGCTGAAGTCGACCTTGGCCTGTCCGGCAAGGAACCCTTCCGCCACCGAGATCAAGGTGCGCGTTTCGCAATAGAAGCGGGAAGGTCCCTTCGCGATTTCCGGGAGGGCATCGGTCCAGGACATCTTGACCGGGGTACGGTCCGGCAGGGCGGCGATCACCCGGGTGATGCCGTTGGTTTCCGTGACCACGGTGGACTGCGCCCCGTCAACGGTCACATCCAGCGATTCACGGGGAAAGGTGGTTTTCAGGACGCAGGTCACCGACGGAACCCGTTCGAACGTGACGGATCGTGTTCCGGCATCACCGGTGGTAGCCACCGAGAAGCGGAGGGTGGCCTCGAGTTTGCCGTGCCGCCGGGTGAGGAGCACGTAGTGGCCCTGATCCAGGTACAGGTAGGTTCCGCGCGGGAGTTCCCGTTCCGTGATGGCGACGGTGGATGGCAGGAGTTCAATCCGTTTCCAGCCGGGTTTCCGGATGATGTCGATCGTGAACCGGGCCTCGAAATGGGCGCCCCGCTCCGACAGGTCGCTGCCCTCGTATTCCGCCTCGGTGATCATGTAGGGTTCGCTGCCGGCCGGCGGCTGGCTGAAGCTGAACCAGGCGTCATGGTAGAACCATGCCGCGGCTCCGGCACAGAGCACCAGCAGAACCACCAGCCAGGGGGCCCGGCCCGGGCGATGCGGTTCCGCGGCGGGGGGGACGGGTGGGGGGGTGGTTGCGACCGGGGGTACGTGATCCATTGATTCCTGAGGGTTGTTGTTTTCCGTATTCATGATGTGCTTCCTTTCATTTTTTTCCTGAAACACCTTTTGCCTGAACCGCTACCGCCTGAAACTACAGCACCAGGTCGATATCCGGGGACTCATCCGCCGCGAGCAGGACCTTTTCGAAACGGTGGACGATGCCGGATTCCGGGACGGTGAGGGTCCATCCCCGCGAACCCTCCAGGGAAGCATCGGCCGTGGCGTCCTGCCAGTCCTGCAGGGCGCCTGCCTTGAGGATGCGGATGGTATCGGCGTCGCGGACGGCCAGGTAACGGTTCTGCGGAAGTGAGATTTCCGTGCCGTCAACCTGGATGAAGTTGGCATCCGCGTCGTTCCGCGTCAGTTTGAACGATTGTCCGGCCACCGTGTTGGAACTGCCGACCAGCACGGACCGGGAGGCGTGGGACGGGTTGCCGGCGGAGGCGGCAACCAGGGTTGAGAAGGTCCGGTATTCCGCTTCGTCGAGGATGGCGTAGGGTGTTCCCTGCGTGGTGTGTCCGGTGAACCGCTGGTTGAGGACGGGGATCCGGTCCAGGATCGCCGTGGGGTAACAGGTTCCGGCCACCGGGACCACCTGGCCGCGGTTGACCTTGAAAGCTTCGATGGCGTCGTTGAGTTGGTGAACCAGTCCGGCGCGATTGGTGACGCTGATCCATCCGTTCCGGACGGTCAGGTCGGCTGCCGGTCCGGCATAGTTATGGGCCAGGAACCGGCCCAGCGCTTTTTCCCCAACGGGCGAATCGGTGTCCAGCAGGCCCTGTACGCCGATGGAGACCTTGTCGGACGGTTTGCGGCGGTTACGTACATCGGCGAGGCTTTCCCGGGCCGATTGGACGCTGGATTCAAGCGAGGCCAGGTCACGGGAAATGGCCGCATCCACATCGCCGAAGGTCGACCGGTTCCATGTGACCCATTCACCGATCTGGTCCAGTTCGGCTTCCGCGGGCAGGTCATTGGCGGTTGCGCCGGGCGCGGCGAGGGACCCGCTGAGGATCTGCAAGGCCTGGCGCTTGCCGGCGATATCCCGGCGCAGGGCTCCGGAAATGTCCGCCCGTTCGGTTTCGGCAACGGGTTGAGCAACCGTATCGTCCAGGCTTTCCTTGACCGCCTGCTCGAGGACGGTGACCGCCTGCTCCAACTCGGCGTTCCGTACCGACAGGCTGGGGGCCGGGCGCTGCCAATCCGCATAGCCGTAAGCCTCCGGTGCGGCGGGGGTGGACGCTGCCAGCTGCTGGTTCAGACGCCGTGCCTTCGACCGTGAGCTGATGGCGGATTTCGGTTCCGCCGGTGCATTGAAGGCAAGGTCCTTGACCTTCTTGAAATCCGCATTCACGGACCGGGCGGCGCGTGCGAGGGCGCCGGCAAAAGTCCGGGCCGGTGCGGGGGTTGAATCGCCGGCCGGTTTCGTCGCCACAATGGTTGAAGCCTCCCGCTTGAGGGAATCCAATTGGGCGTTCAGTTCCCGGTTACGGTCCTGCTGGAGCCGGACCTCGTCGAGTTTTCCGCCGAATTTCTGTTTCAGGGCGCTTTGGCGTGCGCGGGACCCGTGCCGTTGTTCCAGTTGCCGGCCGAGTTGTTCGGCTTCCTCGAGCAGGGCGGCCCCGAGATCCTCGTCGCCGGTCTGGATGACTTGCAGGCCGGCGTCGATGAGTTTCTCCTGGCGGGCTTCCAAGCGCTCGTTGCCCGTGGCCATGCCGCGCTGGATCTCGGCGATCCGGGCCCGTTCCATGCGGTCGGCCGGCACCTTGACCTCGCCCCGGCCGGCCTGGATGTTGCCCAGCAGGTCGCGGGCATGCTGTTCCCAGCTTGTGCCCGGCGCGAATTCCGTTACGCGGTTCAGGTAGGATTCCGCCGCTTCGAGCTGGTCTGCCCGGTAGGCGTCCTGGCCGATGGTGTAATAGTTGAATGCCAGCGCGTGGCGGACGGCTGATGCGGGCATGTCATCCGGGTTGAGGGTTCCGGTGACTGCCGCCGGAAGATCCGGCCAGCCGAACCGGTCCTGGTCCTGGAATGCCGGAACCGGGCGCAGGCTGGACCGGGTCTGGCGGATCACGAGATCCTCGGGGCACCAGACGCGTGCGCGGATCATGGCGACCGGGATGCCGGCCAGTTCCGGAAGGTCGATCCGGAGGATGCTGCCGGCCACGGGGACCGGTCCCTGCCGGCACCAGGCGATTTCCACCGGGAACGGGATGAGTCCGCCGAGTGTCTGGATGGATTTATCGAGTGGCAGCAGGAGATACCCGTTGTCCCGGCCGACGTTTGGTTCGTGGTGGTTGACCTGGGCGGAGAGCAGGCGGGCGTCGTTGGGCAGGCGGAGCCGCATGAATTGGTGGCGATGGTTCCGGACCAGGTAGCGTACCCGGGTCACCGTTTCGCCGCCGTGGCCCAGGAGCGTTTCAACATCCGCCTGGTCAACGATCGTCTCCACCAGGTCGAACGGGCGGGTCACGACCAGGTCGAACACGAGGCGGGGGAGCCGGGTGGTCTGGCGGTAGAGATACAGGGGCTTGGCGCGGGTGAGGCCGAGCAGGGCGGGCGGGACATCGAGATCCGACACGGCTTCGAGGCCGGCGAGATCCTGTTCCAGCAGGATGCCCGTTGACCGGCATACCACCGCCACATAACCGCCCGGTTCGATCCGGGCGTCGGGGATTTCCGGGAACCCGCAGGCGATCAGGTGGCTGTCGGGCCGCGGCATCGTGAACGCGAGCTGGATCGGGGCCGATCCGCGGCGTACGCGTTGCAGGAAGATGTCGAGGGTGCGGTCCGACAGCCGGTAGGTTTCAACCTCCGGACCGGAAACCGCCACGGCCGCGGCGCCCGGCGGGAGCACCAGGGTGATGTGGCGGCGAATCGATTCGCTTCGATCAAGCTGAAGCAGGATGTCGGCCGTGATGAAGTGGTCGTCGACGGTCCAGACCGTCGACGGGGTTGCGCGGATCACGCCGGTATCCGCGGCGGGCGGGCGCGGGGGCTGCCAGGTGATGAGGACGTCCGGGCCGGTGCCGGGGTACAGTCGTCCGTGGGTGCCGGTATCCGGCTGTCCTTCGATGCGGCCGATCCCGTTGGCGATCCAGACTTCCCAGGGTTGCGTGGAATCCACCGCGATGCAGGAAGCGGTGCCGGGCGGTTTCGGGAGGCGGAGGCTGTGTACGCCCTGTTCCGTGGCCGGTTTGAGTATCAGGTTGGCCGTGATCTCGAATGGGCCATCGGTGATGAGATCGGCGTGATAGCCGTTGGTGGTGATGCCCGGGGTGAGGGGGCGGTCGTCGAGCAGGAGTCGGTTGAAGACCGCCTGACGGGGAAACAGGGCGATGCGGGCCGGGTGCCGGGCAGACGCCTGGAGGACCTTGCCGGTGATGCGGAGTTGTGCCGTGGCGGTATCGTTGGTTAATTGCAGGGAGACCTGCCAGGTGGCGTTCACGACCTGCACCGGGGAATCCGTGCCGGGATGCAGGACACGGTATCCGGCGAAGGTGGCGGACAGCAGGCATGCTGTCAGGATCCAGGGAAGGATCCGCGGGCGGCGTGTGTTTCCGGTGGTTGGGTTCAGGTCCATCGTGTCTCCGTTGGTTCCTGTGACGCCATCATCCTTTCATGGATTCCGGATCCTGTGTGTAACGGGTCTGTAACGTGGGAGTGGGGTAAAGGAGGGGAGGGGAAGTGTTCAGTGTTGGTTGGTGGCAGGCAGGCCGTGTGATGAATATGGAAAAGAATTCTCAGTCGTGCGGTATTGGGTGGATGCCGTTGTCCCTAACGGCGTCGAAATCCCGCCTGAAACCTGAAACCCGACACCTGGTGCCTGAATACCGTTTAGCGGGGCGGGAGGATGGACTCGATTTGCCTGAGTTCGTCGGCGGTAAAGGCGGGTTGGTTCAGGGCGCCTGCCACGGCCGGGACCTGTTCGGGCTCCGACAGGCCGACCAGGACGGTGGTCACCTGCGGATGACGTAGAATCCAGGCCAGCACCATTTGTTCGAGGGTCTGTCCGCGGCCGTCGGCAATCGCCCGCAATCGGGACAGCATGCGGAGGATGTGTTCCCGGACATCGGCGCCGGCGGGATAACGGCCGTAGGCCGGTTCACCGGTCTGAACACCGGACACCAGGGCCTGCCATGCTTTTTCAGCACGGCTGCCGGCGCGTGGCGTGGGTATCGACCGGTTGCTGAGAAGGCCCTGGTTCAGTGCCGAGAAGACCGCCATGCCCATATTGAATCCGGGGAGGGTCTTCAGCAGGCTGTCTTCAACCCAGCGGTTGAGTGGATTGTAGTTGGCCTGGTGCAGGATGCAGGGCGCGCCGGTTGCGTGCAGGAGGCCCGCCATCCGGATGGTTTGTTCCGTGGAATAATTCGAGAGGCCGACATAGCGGGTCTTGCCCTGGCGTACCAGGGAGGCCAGGGCGTCGGCGGTTACTTCGAAGGGTGTGTTGGCGTCGGGCGCATGATGGTAATAGAGGTCGACGTGATCCACGCCCAGTTGTCGCAGGCTCCGGTCCAGGGAATCGGAAAGCGTACGGGGGGACCCGTCCCCCCAGCCTGCCTTGGTTGCGAGGAAGAGGGTTGACCGATGACGGGAGAGGTCCTGGCGCAGGATGGCGCCGAAAGCGGTTTCCACGGCGCCGCCGCCGTATCCGGTGGCAAGGTCCACGCTGGTGATGCCGGCTTCAACGGCGGCCAGCACCGTTTTCCGGACCGAATCGTAGGGAGCGCCCGGACGGCAGTCCCGCACCATCAAGCCGAGGGTGAGGACCGGGAGGGTTGGTCCGGTGATACCGGTTTGTCGGAATATCATGCCGGGATACTATCGACGGAAGACGGAAAACGGAAGCGGGGAGTTGACAGGATATACAGGATGGGGATGAGCGATTGACGGGTTGGCCGGGCGGCTCAATGCCGGAAGCTGCGCTGGCCCGTGTAGACCATGGCGACGTTGGCCTCGTTGCAGGCTTCGATGCTTTCGAAGTCGCGGTCGGACCCGCCGGGCTGGATCACGGCGCTCACGCCTTCACGGATGCCCACCTCGATACCGTCCCGGAAGGGGAAGAAGGCGTCCGATACCATGCAGCTGCCGATCAGGCCGCCTTTGAGGGCTTTCACTTCCTCGTCGATCGCGGCCCGTGCCTTGGCGTCCTGCAGGGTATTGTAGGGGACGTGGTGACGTTCCCAGGCGAAGCGGTCGGCCAGTTTGCGGTAGGCCTTGTCGCGGGCGATCTCGGCGACTCCCACGCGGTCCTGTTCGCCGGTCCCGATGCCCACGGTCACGCCGTCCTTGATATACAGGACGGAATTGCTGGTTACCCCGGCCTCGACCAGCCAGCCGAACAGCAGGTCCTCGTACTCGCGTTCGGTGGGCATGCGGTTAACGCGGTAGGTCTTGTCCTTGAAGGTGGCGACGGCGGGTTGGAGGTCTTCCTTGCGGCGGGCGATGGGGACGAAGGAGGTCTGGACCGTGAGGCCGCCGTCCATCAGGGACTTGAATTCCACGACGAAATCGTTGGCGTACTGTTCCAGGCGCGCGATGTTGGCGATCCGCATGACCCGCAGGTTCTTCTTTTTGGCGAACAGGTCCAGGACGCCGGGGGCGAATTCGGGGGCGGCGACCACCTCGGCGTAGTTCTCGCAGATCAGGCGGGCGGTTTCGAGGTCCACTTCCCGGTTGAGTCCGATGGCGCCGCCGAAAGCTGCGAGGCGGTCGGCCATATTGGCGCGCTGGTAGGCGTCGGCCAGGGATTTTCCCTTGGCGGCGCCGCAGGGGTTGTTGTGCTTGATGATCACGCAGGCCGGGGTCTGGTGGAGGTAGCGGAGGATGTTGAGGGCGCTGTCCACGTCGGTGATGTTGATCTTGCCGGGGTGTTTGCCGGATTGGAGGAGTTCGGCGTCGGATGCCAGGTGCCGGCCGGGCTGGATGGTCTGGACATTGCCGAGTTGGAGGTTGCCGCTCACCAGCTTGAACAAGGCGGCTTCCTGGCCGGGATTCTCGCCGTACCGGAGTCCTTTTTTGACCCCGTCGATCAGCCAGGAGACCTTTTCGTAGTGGAGGGTGGATTTGCCGGCTGTGCCGTTGAAGGTGATTTCCATGGAATCCGCGAAGTGGTCGTCCATGATGGTTTTGTAGGCGGATTTGTAATCGGCTGGTGACATGCGTGGGTTCCTCCATTGCGTTGCGGGGGAACCCTAGCTGATTCGGGAGGATGGATCAACCGTGGATTGCGCCTTGATTGGATCCTGTGTCCGGTAGTATCCTAATGGGCGAGGACGTGCGTCATGTTACGTTCCAAACCTTTTCGCGGGACCATAGTCGGTGCCTGCCTGTTTCTGGGGCTTGCGGGCGGTGTGAATGCCCAGTACCAGTGGAGCGGCGCCGGCGCCGGCGATTCCTGGGGGACCGCCGGCAACTGGACCAACAACGCCGTTCCGCCCACCAACCTGACCGGGTGGATCCGGTTCCGGCAGGCCGGGTGGAGCACACCCAATCTCCTGGATGCCGGGCGTACCATCGCGGGATCAGCCGGCAGTGCCGCCAACGGGTTGTTCTACAACGTCAATGTGGCGTTGTCCGGGGTTCATACCACGGATCTCAGCGGAACGGAACTGATCCTGGATGGCGGCAGTCTGCAGGTGGGGTACAACACCAGCAACAGCCATGCGGTCATCCGCAACGGGACCCTGCGAATCGGCGGGGCCGTGAACCGGACCGATATCCAGGTTGGCGTCAACACGGTGTCGTCCAACCTGTCCGGTACATCCTCGCTGATCATCCAGGGCAACCTGAACCTGACCAACCTGGGCGTATTGGCGGTCGGCCGGCATTTGCCGGGCAACGCGTGGGGAAACCGCGGGGGAACGCTGGACCTGCGCGGTGCGACGGTGAACAGTGGGCTGGGGGCGAACACGATCAAGGCAGGGACCGGCATTTATGTGGGCGCCAACAACGGCAGTCCGATGGCGCCCGTGGTCGGCCGCCTGTTGTTGCCGTCCACCGTGCGGCAGATCGATGCGGGAACGATTGTGCTGGGATATGAACGTTACGGCAACGGGAGCATCGATTTCAGCCCGGGATCGGCCCTCACCAACCTCCTGTGCCGGGGAGATCTGTGGCTGGCCCACGATGCCGACGGGCAGTTCATCAACCTGCCGGCCGGCGTCGCGTTCCAGGTGGGGATGCCGGGGATTCCCGCCAGTTTGTATGTGGCGAACCAGCAGTATTCCGGTGGATTCCGGACCGGACGACTGGAGGTTGTCAACGGGCGCTTCACCGGTTACCTCAACAACCTGATCATCGGCCGCCAGCCCGGCGGGAATTCTCCGAACACCTCCGGGCGGGTGGACATCAGTTCGTGCGTGGTACAGATTGGTCCCTGCGTAAACGGGATCCAGATTCCGTTTCTCAGCATCGGATCCCGCAATGTTGCCGCCGAGGGGGATGCGAACCCGTACGGATTGTTCCGCATCCCGCCCGCGGTGACCAATTTCGAAGCCGGTACGCTGCTGCTCGGTTACGGGCTTCACGGCAACGGGACGATCGACCTCGGCACCAACTCACAGCTTCGCCGGTTTGCGGTGACCAACGCCCTGTACTGGGGGGGCGGTTATGTGGCGCGGGTGGGTGACCTGACACCCACCGGATTTGCCGCGCGATTCCCGGCCGGAATCCGGTTCGAGGTGGGGCAACCCTCCCGTCCCGCCCTGCTGCATCTCGGTGTCCGGTATTCCTACCCCGGCCGGTCTGGCGATGGCGTGGGGGAAATTTCGGTTACCAACGGCGTGTTCAGCGGGTATTGCTCCGATCTACTGGTCGGCATGAACACGTGGGGAACCGTACGGAATACCCGGGGTGTGCTGGATGTCGGGCGCGCCACGATGGAAGCCTTTTCGGTGGCGGGCCATGCCTACATCGGGCGTTCGACGGTGGCGACCACGAGCAACCGGAACGGATCCGCCTGGGTTTACCTGCCGGCGGGTGAGGGATCCATTGCCAGCAACCTGTATGTGGGTGACCTGGATCCAACCTCCCGGGGTGTCCTGTCCCTGGATGGCACGCGCATAACCGTGGGCGGGGTTGTCGACATCCGGCCCACGGGCGTGGTGACCGCCCGGGTGGGCGCCACGGCTTGCGGGCTGGATGGGTTGACGGAATCCCTGGCGCTGGGTGACGGCGCCCGGATGCATCTGGTGTTCACGCGGAACCCGACGAATGTGAATGTCCCGCACTGGGGGTTCCGGATGGCGGGAAACCAGATCACGGAATTGCAGGCGCATCAGGTTGCCGGCCGGTTGACCTGGGACACCGGCGGATTATCCAACGGGTATGAAGCCCTGGTCAGTATCCGGTATGATGGTGCGCTGGATAAAACCTATGTGGGGATACCGGCATCCGTCAGTCCGCCGAGCATCGGGAACCGGCCGGCGACCAATATCACGCGCACGACCGGGCACCTGAATGCGTACCTGGCGTCGACCGGGTCCGCCCTCACGACCGTATCCGTAACCTGGGGCAGCGTCGATGGCGGGGCGCCGACCTCGGGGCTCTGGCTCTACACCAACACCTTTGCCGCCGGCCGCTGGGGGGAAGGTGCGTATCCCACGACGAACGTGACCGTGCCCGCCTCAAACACCATCTATTATTACCGGTACCGGGCCGTGAATGCCGTCGGCAGTTCAGCGCCCGGGACCTCGGACTGGTTCCTGGCCGGCAGTGTCTGGATGACGGCGTCGGATCCCGCCGCATCGGAAACCGGCCTGAATCCCGGCACATTCACCGTACACCGGGCGGCATCGGCGACCGGGGCGGCCATCACGGTGTCTTATTCGGTTGGGGGCACGGCCACCGAGAATCTGGATTATTCCCTGGACCCGCCGGGACATGCCGTGACCATTCCCGCCGGGTTGGCCCAGGCGCCGGTGACGGTGGTTGTCAGCAACAACCCCTATCCGGAACCATCGGAAACCGTCGTGTTATCCCTGTTGCCCGGAACCTATGCCGTGGGGGAACCAACGAATGCGGTCGTCACCATGGAAGACGGGGGAGTCAGCACGAACACCAGTTCGACGGACTGTGGACCCTGGACGGGCCTCGGGTTCGACGATTCCTGGAGCACGGCGGCGAACTGGGCCAGCAATGCGTATCCGGCGGTTGCCTATACCGGCCGGCTGGTGTTCACGGCGGCCGATATCGGGTCCACCAATATCATGGAAACGAACCGGGTCCTGGTCGGCGCTTCCGGAAGCCTCGCGTACGGATTGCATTACAACCTCGGTGCTGCCGATGCCGGCCGTGGCTTTGTGACGGATCTTGGCGGGCACACGCTGACGTTCGACGGCGGCAGTCTCCAGGTCGGGTATGACACCAGCAACAGCATCGTGACCATCCGTAATGGAACCCTGCGGCTCGGGCAGACCGGCCGAACCGATCTTTATGTGGGCCGGCATGTCTCGGGTTTGTGGGACCAGTTCGGGAACCGGCTGAACCTTTCGGGCGTGCTGGATTGCCGGAACCTCGGCTCCGTGACGGTGGCGTATTCGGCGAACGTCGGTTACCGGGCGGCGCGCGGGATCCTGGACCTGACCAATGCCACGATCCGGGACGCGACGACGACCAACCATCTGGCGCTGGATGGCGACCTGCGGATTGCGCAGAATATCCAATATTCCGCCACCAGCACGGTGGGAAGCGTGTGGTTGCCGGCAACGGTCCGGGACCTTTCAGTCAAGCACTTTGCCCTGGGTATCGGCGGCTATGCGATCGGATCCCTGGATTTCGGCGTGGGGTCCGCGTTGACCAACTGGACGGTCGAAGGCCATTTCCAGATGGCCCAGAACAGCGGACGGGCAACCTTGATGAACCTGCCGGCCCGCACCGTGCTGACGGTGGGGACACCCGTCCAGGCGGGCGATTTGTTGCTGGGATCCTATTTGTACGACAGCGGGGGCGGCGCCAACGTGGTTGCCTGGATGGATTTGACCAACGGGTCATTGCGCGGATATTTGGGGACTGTCATTGTCGGGCAACATCTGGGCGGCAATGCCGGCACCGTGGATGCCCGGCTGGATGTGCGGGGTGGAACCGTCCGGGCGGGAACCGAAGCGGACACATTCCGTGCGGCGACCTTGTATATCGGGGTCAAGGGTATGCCTTCAGGGTCGGCGGGGGTTGGGCCTGTCAAGGGAGTCTTCCGTCTGCCTCCGGCGGTCACCAACCTGACGGTCGGGACCCTGGCGATCAGTACCCGGAATAATTCCTTCGGGCTGCTCGACATCGGCAGCAATTCCCTGTTGCGCGCGCTGGTGGTGACCAATGCCCTGTACCTGGGCGGGTTCGGCGTGATCGGCTATGAGCGGGGCGGGACACCCGTGGATTATCTGCCCCCCGGGATCCATCTCCAGGTTGGACTGCCGGGACGGAACGTCCCGGCCTATATCGGCTACCGGGCGCCGGAACAGTATCCGTTTTACGGGGAAACGTGGAACGCCTTGCGGGGAACCCTGGCGGTCTCCAATGGAACTTTCGCGGGATACTTCTCCTCCCTGTATGTCGGCAACAAGGAGGATTCCGCCAAGATCATGACGGGCACCCTGGACCTTCGGCACGCCACGCTTCAGGCGTTTGAGGTCAGTCAAAGCCTGTGGATGGCCTGTACGAAGGGAAACGGGTACGGCAGCCTGACGCCGGGATCCAACCAGAACGGATCAGCCTATGTCTATTTGCCGCCCGGCACGGTCACGATTGCCGGGAACCTGTACCTGGGGGATGACGATCCGACATCGCGCGGTTGGCTGGAATTGTCCGGGACCACGGTATTGCTTGGCGGCAAAGTGGAGATCAATCCCACGGGCGTGGTAACCGCGCATGTGACTTCGGCAACCGGCGGGCTGGACATCCAGAGCTCCGTGAACAGCAACCTGATGATCCGTACGGGTGGACGGTATCATGTGGCTTTTGACAAATGTTCCGACCGGGCCTGGGGTCTGCGCATGCAGGGGGACCAGGTGTCGTATTTTGAATCGCTCCATGCCGACGGCCGGTTGACCTGGAGTGCCGTGGACGGGCGTCTGCCGGCCATCGCTTATTCCGATGGCCATACCGTGGTACGCCTCAATGCGCTGACCGGGACCATGCTGAAGATTTACTGATTGAGCAGGGTGCAGCCGAAGGCGGGGATGGTGATGTCGATCCGGGTGCTGGTCCGCGGACGGGTGTGGCGTCGCGTGGTCAGGGTTTTTCCGGACCGGTGTTCGGTCCAGGCGCGGCCCAATCGATCATCGGTGAGGGACACGGTGCGCGGGCGGCTGGTCCAGTTGGCCAGCACGATGCCGGTCCGGCCGTCGGGCGCCTGCCAGGCGGCATCGAATACGGCCGGCAGGCGGTTCATGCGGGCGTTGTTTTCCCAGGTGATGGTTTCCACCCCGTCGACGGTGGCGGGCCGGAGCATGCGGCCCAGGGTCAGGTAGTTCCGGCCCGGCCCGCGCCGCAGGGCGAGTACGGTCCGGATCATTTCCACGGCCGCCGCGTCATTTCCGACCTTCGGCATCCACGGGGCCCAGTTGCCGGTATCCTTGTTCAGGAGGGACCCGTCACCGGTCATCACCGCGCCGGGCAATTCGCCCAGGACCGCGTTGCACGCGTTGCGGGTTTCGAGATGGTGCGGTTCCGGTCCCGTGCCCATGCCGCCCTGCAGGATGATGCATTCATGGTAGAGGTAGTGGTACAGCGGCAGGAAGGCGTAGTTGGAGGTATGGCCGGGGGGAATGACCCGGACATCGCATTGCTGGAACAGCGGCAGGCAGGTCTCGTTGCAGGGCGCCTCGGTGGAATGGATGATATCCGGCGCGCCGGTGCGGCGTGCCGCCCGCTGGAATTCGCGCACCACCGCCTGCATGCCGGCGGCCATCCATTTGCCGGGGACGGGTGGGTGTCCGTGCCGGTCCGAGAAGCAGGGGAATGTCGAGGCGCCCATGTTCTGGTCGAAGAACTGGATGGATTCCATGCCCCAGTCGATCAGGTGTTGGACAAAGTCCGCGGCGATCCGGCGGGTTTGCCGGGTACCGAGACAACTGGTATAGCTGGGGCGCCAGCTCCGGTCCCAGTTTTCCTGCCAGGCGGCGCCGGTGGGGGTTCGGCAGACGCCGGTGGCGCCGTGGTGCCGCCGGTAATAATCCCGGCCGTCATAATCGTTCCAGGTATTGCCGATCACCCAGCGGGTTCCGTTGCAGTATGAACCCACGCGCCAGCCGCGTTTCCGTGCCTGGATGATGAACCGCCTGATGGACGACTCGCCGCCGATGGGCGGGAAACAATCCGGGTAAATCCAGGGACCCTGGCGTTCCCAGGCCATGAGGACCGCGACCAGCGGCGCCTGGATTTTCCGTGCCAACCGGTCGAGCAGGGGCAGGGCTTTCTCGTAGGGGAGGAATTCCTTTACCGGGAAGACGGGCCCGATATCCAGTTCGCCCTGGGGACGCACGGTGATGTAGGCCGGGGAATCCAGCAGCCAGGCCGGCACATCGGGCCGGCGATGCAGGGGGGTTGCCCACGATTGCCGGAGTGACCACGAACGGTAGAGGTCGGCGGCATCATGCCAGTCGCCCTTGAAACCGCGCACAACGATGTCGTACTCGAGGGACCGCTCGCCGTGTCGGGGCCAGTCACCCACGTGGGCGATGCCCAGGCGGATGCCCGGTTCGCGGTACACGGGGCGGATCAGCTTGATATTGGCGGCGGCATCCTCGCACGCCAGGTAGAGGCCCGCGTGCGGGGTGAGATACGCCATGAACTGGGCGAAGACGAAGCCGGGGTAATGGAATGAGGAGCCGTTATCCGGGGAGAATTGCCAGGCGGGCGGGCTGTCGGGGACGAGGGTTTCGGGGTTCGGGTTCGTGATGAGCTGGCCGGCGTAGTGGGGCCAGAGTATGGACCGGTTCCCGTCGTTCCGGACGACGATGAAGGGGAACTGGATATCCACCACGTGCAGGTTGGCGTGGTTGCGGAGTTTGAGGTTCCAGCGGGTTCCCGGTTCGGTGGACGAGGCGCGTATGGTGGCGGTGAGGGTAAGGTCCAGGTTGGCGAGGCGGTCGAAGCGCAGGGTGATCGTGTGTTGGGCGCCGTGTGACCGGGAGGAGACGGTGATGCGGCGTGCGTCGAAGGAGGTCAGGCGCTGGTAGACGCCGTGCCGGTCGAGGAATTGGAGGATGAAGGCCGGGTGGGCCGGTGAGGAGGCCAGGAGTTCGCGGGTGGGGGCGTGGCGGGTGCGGAAGGAGAGGAGGCGGCCGGTGCGGCGGTCGAACTGGAGGGTGTCGGTCTGGGATTTCAGCTGGAGCATGGAGGATGGCATGGTTGTCTCCCGGTGTGGGGTTTGGTGCAAGCGTTACCTGCCGTGGGGTTGGGACTCAAGTGAATAGTTACGGTTGGTTGGCAGGTTGGTTGGCCGGCCGTGTGATGAACCGACGGGCTGGCGCCCGCACGGAAAACGGAAGACGGAAAAAGAAAAACAGGATGGAGTTTCTGCGTATTGTCACGTCCTGATTTCCGTTTGACACCTTTTTGTTGTACATCGAGATGATCTTCATAGCACACAGGCCAGATGAGAGGCGGAAGCCAGCCCGTCAGTTGAGACCGGAGGCCGGGGGACGGGGACAAGCATCGGACCGGCGTGGCGGTGCGGAGCCCGTCCCCGAAGGGGTGGCCCGAAGGGCCAAGGGCGGAGCGCCGCCACGCCGGTCCGATGGTCAGCTTTGTCGTTCATGCCGCCTCCGCATGCACATCAGCCGGGATTCGATAGTTCAGGCTCAGATGGGGCCTGCGGTGGTTGTAGAGCCAGACCGCCTGTTTGAAAGCCTCCACGGCCTGAGCCTTGGTACGAAAGGTTCGGTCCATCTCGTATTCCTGTTTCAGAATGCCGTTGACCCGCTCGGCCAAGGCGTTCTCGTAGCAGTGCATGATCTCGGTCATGCTGATCGGCAGGTCGCGCGCCTGCAGGCGCTGCACGTATTCGTGACAGCAATACTGGCATCCGCGATCCGAATGGTGCAGGGGGTGCTTATCCGTGGGCAAATCACTCAGAGCCTGATCCAAGGCGCGCAGACACCCCTCGGCCTCCAAGCTGTCACCAATGTGTGCGCCAACAATCTTACGCGAATAGGCATCGGTGATCAGGGCTGCGTACAGAAAGCCTTCCTCCGTGCGAATGTAGGTCAAATCGCTCACCACAGCCTCGTGGGGCGCTTTCAATACTCTTTGCGCCAGCAGGTTGTGAAAGACCGGCAGACTGTGACGCGAGTTTGTTGTGCGCGCCCTGGCGGGCTTGGGAACGACCAGCAGATCGTTCTCGGCCAACAACTCGAAGAATCGGTCACGCCCCACCTCCACGCCCGTCTCTCGCAGATCGGGCTGCAGCACTCGCAGCAACTTGCGCCCACCCAGGCGCGGCTGCAGCCGTCGTTCCCGCTTCACCAGTTCCAAAATCAACGCCTCATCCACCTCTCGATGCTGTCGGAGCCTGCGCGCCGCGTAGTAGTTCTGTCGGCTCATCTGCACTCGACGGCAAAGCGCGATGACACTAATCCCCGCTTCTCGGGCTCCTCGCTCCACGACCAGGTTCACGCCTTCCCAGCGTGTTTTTTTTTAAACTCATCCACGTCGTTAATCCCTGCGGCCCGACACGCGATCTCCACATATGCCTTTTCCAGCCGGCGATCGATCTCGGCATCCACCAGTGCCTTCTCCAGTTGGCGAACGCGCTTGCGCAACTCTTGTAGCTCACTGACTTCCTTTGGCGTCTCCACACGCACCACCTTTCCGAGTAAATGCATCTTTCCGTATTTCCGTGCCCAGTATGCCACCATCCCCACACTCACCCCATATGCCTGACTCGCCGCATACGGACTGCTGTACTTCCTGGCCTCCAGTTGCCGGATCACCTCCAGCTTGAACGCCTCACTATATCGTATTGTATCTCGCACCGACACCTGCCTTTCGTTTGCAAGGTGTCAATCTACAGCCGGACGGGACAATGAAGAGGAACACCGAACAGCGAACAAGGAACACCGAACGCACAAGGATGGGGGAAGGGTCCAAACAACCGAACGAACGGATCGATGACCGTTGGGAGTTCCTTGTTCGTTGTTGAGTGTTCAGAAGAGAGTGTTCAGAGGTGGGGAATAATGGGCGTGCGGAGCGCATGGAGGGGCGAGCTCCCGCGAGCCCGTCTGGGAGGGGATGGGAGTTTGACAGGATGGACAGGATGGGATGGGAGATGGGCGGGATTGGGAGGAGATCTCACGCAGCCGCCGTCGCTCAGAAGCTATGGCGCGCCAGGGAGGCGCAGAGACCGCAGAGGTTGCGGTCATTTGATCGGACCTCGCGGACTCGGCCCGAGTCAAATGCCCGCAACGGTTGCTCCGGAAGAGTTTGGGGCGCGGAGGATTGTGGAACGTAGAACGTGCGGAGCGCTGGAGGGGCGAGCTCCCGCGAGCCCGTCTGGATGGGGAAGGGAGTTGACCGGATGAACAGGATGGGATGGGAGTTTTATAGGATTGGGATGAGCGACAATGAAGAGGAACACCGAACAGCGAACAAGGAACACCGAACGCACAAGGAAAGGGGAAGGGTCCAAACACCGAATGTGGACGCCGACCCGAAAACTCCCGAATCCGCCGGTTTGGCGATGTTCCGGAAGAACCGCAGATTGACGAATGATGAACACCGAATGTCGACCGGTGGGATCCGTGGCGACTCGCTTTCCTTCGACATTCTGCGGTTGGGTATTCTGCGGTTCTGCAGTTCCTCCGGAAGAAGACGAAGCAGACGGTCATTTTCAAAACGGCTGAAGAAAAGCTTTTTCAACTGCGGCGTTGACAACCGAACGAACGGATCGATGACCGTTGGGCGTTCCTTGTTCGCTGTTCCGTGTTCAGCGGTCAGTGTTCAAAATGGAGGGCTCCGCCGTCGCTGTAGTCGTCAACCGATTCCGCCTTCGCCTGGTGGACGACGACGGCGACGACTACGGATCACGATGTCCTCCGTCGCTTGAAACCTGAAACCCGACACCTGGTGTCTCAGATCAGAGCAGAAGGACCGCTCGTAGAGCGCATACGGGGCGGAGGGGTAGGTTGACCGGCCACCCCTTTAAATGCTATGCTTACTTGTGTTGGGGGGAATCATGGGGAAAATGGACATCCGGATGCGGTTTGGCCGGTCCTGCCTGTGTGGACTCGCGGGGTTCGTCTTGCTCGCGGCCGGTTCTGTCCAGGGCCAGGCGACCTTCCACGTATCGCCGGCTGGCTCCCACACGCCCCCTTTTAATTCGTGGGGAACGGCATCCACCAACATCCAGATTGCCATCAACGCCGCCTCGGCCGGCGATACGGTCCAGGTGACCAACGGCACATATAACATTACCGCGGAGATCATCATCTCCAACGGGGTGAAAGTGGTCAGCGTGAATGGGCCGGCGCTGACCATCGTCAACCGCAGCGCCAACAGTATCCGGCTGTTCAAACTTACCCATGCCGATGCGTGGTTGTCGGGATTCAAGCTGCTCAACGGGTACCGGCCGGCAACTGCTCCGGCCGCCCACGGGGCGGGCTTCTACATGAGCGCCGGCACGGTCAGCAATTGCCTGATCACGGGATGTGATGCCAACCGCGGGTCCATGGCGTACCTGACCGGCGGCTTGTTCACGCACAGCGTGGTCTCGAACAACACGGAGACCGGCAACAGCGGCGGGAATGGTGGTGTCTACTTGAACGGCGGAAATGCCCTCATCCGGAACTGCACGATTATCCAGAACCGGCCCGGAAGTGAAGAAGCTGGGATCATGGGATTGTTGTTGAGCGGCGCCTGCTCGGCGGTGAACTGCCGGATCATCAACAACAAGCCCTACAGCGTGACCAAGACCTCCGTGGCGGTCGGCATCACCGGGACCGGCGGTATCCTGCAGAACTGCCTGGTTGCCGACAATCCGGGTCGGGGCGTCCAGATGACCGGCGCGGGAACCGTTCAGAATTGCACCATTTCCCGAAATGTCGTCTATGGCGGAATCGGCAATGGTATTTACCAGACGCTCGGCAAGGTGTTGAACACGATTGCCTATGACAACGGGGCGGTCTCGTACGCCCGGGATGCCAGCGACTATTACCGGACCGGAGGATCCACGTCGAATTCCTGCATGGGGGTTTTGTTAAGCGGGGGGGGGAACATCGAGTCGGCGCCGCGGTTCATGGCGCCCGCCACCGGGGATTTCACCCTGCGGCCAGGGTCGCCCTGTCTCGATACGGCGATGACCCTGGCCGCCGTGACGGATGATCTGGACGGCACGGCGCGTCCGATCGACGGGGATGGTTCCGCCGGGGCTGCGCCGGACATGGGTTGTTACGAGAATCCGGCAGCCAATGCCGGAACCTTCCGGTGCGGGTTCACCACGCCGATTTACGAACGGGTCGGGTCGCTGTCGGCAACCTTCACCCCGTATGCGGCCGGGCCCGACACCACGATCACCCGGGCCATCTGGGATTTCGGGGATGGCTCGATCAGCAACCGGACGGATCTCTCGACCGTCAACCACACCTTTGGGCCCGGCGCTTTCACGATTACCCTGACCCTGACCAACTCGCTCAACCAGACGGCGGTCTTCACCGCCACCAACGATATCCGGGTGGGACCCGTGGGGAATTATGTTTCCCCGGCAGGCAGCCACACCTTTCCGTACGATACCTGGGCCAAGGCCGCCACCAGCATTCAGCCGGCCATTGACGCCCTGTTGATCACCAACGCCGAGAAGCGGACCGTGACGGTCACCAACGGATCCTACGGGGTGACTGCCGAGGTGACGTTGCTGAAGCCGGTTCGCCTGCAAAGTGTCAACGGGTCCGGGGTTACCATCATCAAGCGCACGGCCAACGTCGTCCGGGTGGCACGGTTGGCCAATGCCGACGCCTGGATCACAGGCTTCACGGTAACCAACGGCAACAATGGCGGGGATGGGTCCGGTATATCGGTAACGGCCGGAACGGTCAGCAACTGCATCATCACCCATTGCACCGGGAACCGGGGATCGGCGCTGTACATGACCGGAGCCGGATCGAAAACCACCCACAGCATCATCCGGAACAACCTGGATGCCGGGAATTCAGGAGGGAGCGGCGGGGTGCGGATGCTTTCCGGCGCGGTGTTGCAATATTGCACCCTGACCCGGAACCGGGCGGGAAGTGAAGACAGTGGGGTCATGGCGGTGTATATGCTGGGCAATTCCACCGTCTCGAATTGTGTGGTCACCAATAATATCGCTTACAACGCCACCAAGGCGGAATTCACGATTCGTATGCAGGCCGGGGACACGGTTCGGAACTGCCTGATTGCCAACAATCCGGGTCGTGGAATCCATATGGCAGGCGGAACGGTGGACAATTGCACCATCACGAAAAATACGATGTACGGCGATACGGCAAACGGAATCTACATGACCGCCGGCACGGTCCAGAACGGCATCGTGTGGGACAATGGCCCGGACAACAGCAAGAACCTGACCAGGACCGGTGGTACGTTTATCTATGGTGATGTCAACCCGGCTGAAGCGGGAACCGGCAACAAGAGTTCGGATCCGCTCTTCATCGCTCCCGGCACCGACAATTTCCATCTGGATCCCGCCTCGCCGTTGATCAACGTTGGGACCAACCTCGGGTGGATGACGGGAGGCGTCGATCTTGACGGGTCGAACCGGATCATTGCCGCCACCGTGGACATGGGATGCTATGAAGCCCCGGATCCCGGAGCCGGCCCGCTTTCCTGCAACTTCGATGCACCTGCCACGGAAGGGTTGACCAACCTGCTGGCGGTGTTTACCGCCAGCGCCACCGGGAGCAATACCAACCTGACCTGGTACAGTTGGACCTTCGGCGATTCCAACAGCGAGTCTGGTCCGGACAAACCCGTGGTGACCAATCTTTACACGACCCCCGGTTACTACACCGTGACCCTGGTGGTCAGTAACGCGCTCGCCCAGGCGGCCGTCCGTGCCAAGACCAATTATGTGTATATAGCCCCGCAGACGGCCTATGTTGCCACCAACGGCACCCATATCCATCCCTATGATACCTGGGTCAAAGCCGCCACCAATATACAGGACGCCATTGACATTGCCCGGGTGGAAGGCGCCAATTCAACCCGTGTGATGGTCTCGAATGGACTCTACCGGATCACCGCCCAGCTCGAACTGCTTAAAGGCGTCACCGTTCGCAGCCAGGCAGGTCGGGATGCCACCATGATCCGGCGCATTTCCACCGCCCAGCGCGTGATCTGGATCAACCATGCCGATGCCGTGCTCGACGGGTTCTCGCTCACGAATGGAGCGGTCAGCGGGATACTGCTCAATGCGGGAACGGTAAAGAACTGCGTGGTGGCCAACAGTTCTGGGGACCGCAGCGGCGGGGCGATGGTGATGAGTGCCGGGTTGGTGTCCAACTGTGTCTTCAAGAATTCCTGGGACACCGGGAACTCGGGTGGATGCGGCGGGGTGGTAATGGGCGGCGGCACGATGATTGACTGCCAGATCACGGGGAACCGGGGCGGCAGTTCGTTGGCCGAAGTCGGTGGGCTCCGGTTGACCGGCGGGCAGGTGTGGAACACCGTGATTGCGAGCAATGTCTATGGGACCGGCGCCAGTGGGACGGCGGGTGGGGTGGCGATTTCCGGCAGTGCGACGTTGCGTAACAGCCTGGTACATGCCAACAACGGGGTGGGGGTTTACCAGTCGGCGGGCTCGGTTGTCAATGGCACGGTGGTGCGCAATTCACTCCAGGGCATGACCCAGGCTGGAGGCGGAACCACCAACACGATCATTTACTTCAACAATAACGGTGGGGCCAATCTTTCGGGGGCGGGGACCCAGTACCGGTATTCCTGTTCGGCCGACCTGGCGCATGATCCCGGGGGAACGGGCAACATCAATCTTGATCCGCAGTTCACGGCTTCGGGATCGGGTTACGGCACCGCCAGTTCGGGCGGGGATTATCGTCCGATACGTGTCTCCCCCTGTGTGGAGGCGGGTTTCGAGGCGGCGTGGATGGCTGATGCCACCGATCTGGACGGCAACCTGCGGATACTCAACATCCGGCCCGACATGGGTGCGTATGAGACCTTTCTGCCTGCGCAAGGCTCCTTGTTCCTGATCCGGTGAGTCTGGCCGGCTGTGTGCTGAACCGGCGGGCTTCCATTTCGGGGCAACGGCTTCGCGTGATATGGCCCCATCCGCAGCGTTGTCGCCATCGGCGCATACCAGGAGTATGGCGCCGACGGCTCCGCCTTGCGGCTGGAGCC
>Ga0156641_1121_pt2 | contig 22878 bp, 19 predicted proteins | sample RifOxyC3_FD_110715 | JGI IMG/M metagenome (GOLD analysis project Ga0156641, IMG submission 110715) | Lentisphaerae bacterium RIFOXYC12_FULL_60_16 | reverse complement strand
ACGCGGCTCATGGATATCCACGTAGCAGGCATAGCGGAACACCTGGTCCTCGAACTGGCGACCGGACAGCACATCCTCGATCCCAAGCACATATTCGCCCGTGATCCGGCGCGTCTCGCGGATCCCGACGGTCGCACCCGAGGTGATCAGGCTGGCCCGCTTGCAGGCCGGCACATGCCGCCGCAACAGTTCCAGGTTCCGCCACATCTTCTGCCGGAGATTCCGGGCCGCCCGGCTCAGGTCCCGGACATCCGTTCCGTCGACATCATGTTCATGCAGACAGTTGAAGTAGGTCTCTTCCGGATGCAGCCAGTTGTCCGTACCCGCAAGGACAAAATCATTCCCCAGTTTCCGTGCCTCCTTCAGTAGCCGCTTCGCGTGGCGGTTCGTGTAGTCAAAGGCCCGGGGCCAATCCATGTTGAGACACTTGAAGAACAGCGTGGCCGGCTGGGTCAACCGGTCACCGGCCCGTCCCACGGCAAAAGGGGCCCCCGCCCGGGCCGCGACATCGCCGTCCCCCGTCGCATCCACCACGATCTTGCCCAGCACCGCCTGGCGGCCGGACTTGCTCTCGATAACCACTCCGCGTATCGCCCGGCCATGCAGAATCGGCGCCACCACCTGGGCGGCAAACAAGACGGTCACCCCGGCCTGCTCCATCAGTTCATCCAGCAGACACTTCATCCCTTCGGGATCGAACACGAGCCAGTAGTCCTGCCATCGCCCGGGTTCGCAGATCACGGGTTCCTGGGCCAGGCCACGGTCGATCAGGCGTCGCAGGATTTCCCAGGGAAGACCGCCGAGGATGATCTGCTGCTGGTCATGGTACGGGCCAAGCCGGTTCACCATCCCCGCCGTTGCCATGCCGCCCAGGCAAATCTGGTTCTCGATCAGGATTGTCCGGGCCCCGTTGCGCGCAGCGGCCAGGGCCGCCCCCACACCGGCCGGGCCACCCCCGCAGATGAGGACATCGGCTTCCGCCAGGACTTCCGTCACCCGGGCAGGTTCGGCCACGGTTCGGCGCCTGGTCACACGGTTCACGTTTTTCATGATACCGTGATGTTATAACGCGGGCAGTCCCCATCTGCAAGGATACAGACTCCGGGCGCAACTGCGATTTGATACACGCGAATCATCGATTGGTGCGCTACACAGCTCCAGCTCTTTTCCTTATTCCATCGCGGTACCGGTGTACTCGCCCGGACCGCGAGGTAAACACGGGCTTCCATTTCGAAAAGGGCAACGGCTTCGCGTCAGATGGCTCCAACCGCAAGGCGGAGCCATCGGCGCCATACTCCTGGTATGCGCCGATGGCGACAACGCCGCGGATGGGGCCATATCACGCGAAACCGCTTGCCCCGAAATGGAAGCCCGCCGGTTCATCACCCGGCCAGCTACCCACCCATACTAGGGCCGGCTCCAGCGAAAATGTACGAACGCGAAGATACGCCCCAGACTTCCACGCCGGACAACGGATTATCGAAGCCGGGCCTTGCGCAATTCCCGGATACCAACCCCGAAACAAGCCTTGAACAGCCGGGAAAGCTGGTAGGGATCGCCGATCCCCACCTGGTCGGCAATGGCCTTGAGCGGCGCATCGGTTTCATAGGCCAGCCGACGTGCCTGCTCCAGCCGTTGACGCCGCAGAAAAGCCATCGGCGTCATCCCACACAACCGTTTGAATTTGCGGATCAGGTACCGCTCGTGCAAATGCATATGCCCGGCCAGGTCATGGAGCTGGAACGGTTCCGCCAGATGCCGCACCCCGTATTCCCGCACACCCCGTACCAGCGCCGGTTCATCCTTGCGGGCCAGCCGGAGATACTCTCCCGCCAGGGCCGCCACATAGCCATGCCGGATCGCCGGCCGGCTCATGACATGCGCCGCCGATTCCCCCAGCAACCATTCCCCCAACAAGGCCATGCGTCCCTCCGTATCAGCCACCTGCAACGGAATCGACGCCGGCCGGCCCGGCCAGCGAAACAGTACATGCACACACCGGAGCAAGTCCCCGGCATACGACCGGTCCGTAATGGTGACACCGGAAGGAAACAGGACAACATCCCCCACCCCTCCCTCAATCGCCTGACCCTGAATCCGGGCCGAGAAGCGTCCCGACCTTATAAGCAGCAAACGATCTTCAACAAAACTATGCCGGGACCGTCGCGCCCGGGCCTTCGAATCGAATCGTGACACGCTTACAAACTCGATCATGGTAGTGCCTTTTATACAAATACAGGTGACTTCCACCTATTGGCTTCATTCCCTGATTGCGGTAACGTGAAGGCGTTGTAAGTGTTATTAGCGCATATATCAAGCATAGAGAGAGGATAACCATGACAAACGCCACGACATTCGGACCGTTCCCAACCCTTTCAACCGAACAATGGAAAGAAGTGAAGAATACACATAATCGCTTCACCTCACCCAAAGGACTGGGGCGACCACTGGGCATTTTCCCGCATGCGTTTGCCCTGCCCGATGCGGCCCGGTTGACCGGACCCGACACGGAGATCCGGCTCGCGGGCTCCATGCCGCGCGTCCTGGAATACGACGAGACGATCCGCGAGTTCATCGTGAACGCAGCCATGCTGGCCCAGTCGAAGCACCGGCGGGATGCGTTCCCGGTCATCTTCATCCGGCGTGGCTTCTACGGACATTCCCAGCGCCTTTCCGAACCGTTTGGAACCACGGTGGAACTGGAAGGTCCGGGAGGACACCTGTCCGCCCAGGCCCGCCCCAGCATCAGCTCCATGAGCGAAGTCGCCCATTTGAAACTCAAGCCGGTCAAGGATTGTCCCTGGCTGTCGAAAAGTCTGAAGGTGTTGCAGTATTACATGGACAGCACCGCCGGCCATTACCATATCCCGCATATGGTCACCACCGGTCCCTGTGACACGGTCAACTACGCCACGGGATCCACCCTGCTCCTGGAAAGCTTCTACACGCACCCGAAGGAAATGCACCAGCTCCTGCGGATGGCCACCGACCTGATCATCGAACATATCCTGGCATGCAAACGGATCGCCGGGGACCGCCTGATCGCCGATCATACCTACCTGCTGGATGGCGCGTACTGCATCTGCTCCGAGATCCGCTCCCAGTTCAGTCCCGAACACTACGCGGAGTTCGAGGCGCCCTACCTCAAGGAGATCGGCGAAGCGGTCGGCAAACTCCACATCCACGTTTCCGGCCCGATTGAGCACTCCGTTCCCGACACCCTTCAGGACACCAACATCACCCACTACAAGTTCTGGCTCCGGGATTGCAACCTCAAGCGGGTCAGCGAACTGGTCGGAAACCGGGTCTCGATGGACTTTTTCTGCAACGACTGCATGCCGCAGATCGGGTTCAAGGATTCCGTCGAGTTCTACAAGTATATCTTCCTGAACACCCGGCCGGAATCCCGCTGGACCATCCCCCATACCTGGTTTGCCGGAAACTACCCGGCCCGCCCCCTGGCATGGACCGACGCGTTCAACCTGGCCTACGACGAACTGGATAAACAGGGAACCCTCCCGGCCGGTGTCCGCGCCTTCGGCAAAATCCAATAGTATCGGAAATTCGATCAGGGCAACGGCTTCGCGTCAGATGGCATCTGGCTGTAGCCGGGGTCGGTGCGCCTCGCCGAAGCGTCTGTGCAAAGGCGGGGTGACCCCGGCCTTCCCAGATCCGCGATCACCGATCGCGGCTACAGGGCGCTCCGCCGCCCTATTTTTCCTCTGAATACTGACCTCTGAAAACTGAACACTTCCCCATCCCCGCGGATGGCTCCAACCAGACCAATCTCCGCATTGCACCGCCAGTCCCTGCACGATAGGATGAGGCCATGAATGTGAGCCTGGTGCTGGTCCATCCCGAAATCCCGCATAACACCGGCGCCATCGGGCGCGTGTGCGTGGCATTGGACATGCGCCTGCACCTGATCCAGCCATTGGGATTCAACCTGCGGGACCGCCACCTGCGCCGGGCCGGCCTCGATTACTGGGAACATCTGGACCTGACCCTCCACCGGTCCTGGGAACAGTTTCTCGAAACCGAGCAACCGTCCGCGCTGTGCATGGTCAGCTCAAAGGGTACCCGGTCCTGCTACGATTACCATTTCAAACCCGGAACCCATATCGTGCTCGGCTCCGAATCCGGCGGATTCCCCGAACCGCTCTATACCACTTACGCCGGTCAACTGGTGAACATCCCCATGCCGGGTCCGCACGCACGCTGCCTCAACCTGGCCACGGCGGCCGCCATCGTGGCCTATGAAGCCTTCCGACAGCTTGCGCGTCCGAATAACTTAGAAGAAAGCACAGCATGACGTTTCTTGAACTGGTCCGACAACGCCGCAGTGTACGTGACTATCGTCCGGACCCTGTGCCGCGTCCCCTGCTTGAACAATGTCTCGAAGCCGCCCGCCTGGCGCCTTCCGCCTGCAATTCCCAACCCTGGCGATTCATCGTTGTGGACGACCCGTCCCTCCGTACCCGGGTGGCCGAAGCAGCGTTCGGGGGCATTTACACCATGAACCGTTTTGCCGCTGCGGCGCCGGTCCTGGTGGTGGTCGCTCGCGAGAACTCCCGATACGCCGCCCGTCTGGGCGGGCTGCTCCGCGGGGTTCAATTCGGCCTGCTGGATATCGGCATCGCGGTTGATCACTTCACCCTGCAGGCCGCCGAACTGGGTATCGGGACCTGCTGGCTGGGCTGGTTCAACGCACGTGCCGTCTGCCGGGCCCTTAACCTGCCACGCAGCACCCGTCTGGATGCCATGCTCAGCGTCGGATATCCAACCACCCCCGCGGACCGGGTATCCGGCCGTAAACCGCCCGCCGAAATCTGGAGTTTCAACCGTGACTAGCCAGCCAAAACCCGCCCATCGCACCATCAAACCCCTCCAGGTTGTCACCCTGCGCGTCCCCCTGGCTCAGGCACCCGCCGTGGAAATCTGGCTGGAACCCCTGGAACTTAACCTGGTGGAAACCACCTCGCTCGAACGCGGTCTGGCTTTGTTCCAGGGATTCCATGCATCACGCCGTGCCGCCGAGTCAACCCGCAAACAACTGAAGGCCGCCCTCCTCATCCACCGGACCCCTTCCACCCGCCTTACCCTGCGGCTGATGCCCGGCGCCGACTGGGCGGAATCGTGGAAGGCGCACTTTCGTGCACGACGCGTATCCGACCGCGTGGTCATCAAGCCCTCCTGGGAATCCTGGAAAACACGCCCGGGGGACTGTGTCATCGAACTGGATCCGGGCATGAGTTTCGGAACCGGTCAACACGCCACCACACGATCCTGCCTGCGTCTGATGGATCCCCTGATCGCCCGGCATCCCGGGTCGTCCCTGCTGGACGTCGGATGCGGATCCGGCATCCTGTCGATTGCCGCCGCCCGCCTGGGATGCCACCCCGTAACAGCCATCGACAACGATTCCGCCGCCGTGCGTATCGCCCGCGACAACATCCATCACAACGGCATGACCCGTCACATCCGTTGTCGCGTTGCCGACCTGCTGCGCATGCCATCACCGGGCCGGCACGACATCGTGGTTGCCAACGTGCTGGCCGGCATCCTGGAAACCGCTGCCCCGCGCCTCACGAAGTGGGTCCACCCCGGCGGCCACCTGATCCTGTCCGGCATCCTGACCACGCAATATCCGGCAGTCCGACAAGCCTATCGGAAACACGGATACCGTGCCGTCCGCTCTCATACGGACGGTGAATGGACTACCGGATGGTTCCGGAAACCTATCCCCTCGGGAATTCGCCTTCGGGATTGCCGCACAGTTCGTGCAGGAGCGTCATGAACCGGCACATCCCGCGGAAAGTTGCCGGCGGCTGGATCCCGTGATCGCCGTTGGGGAAATAACCGCCCTGCTTCAATAACGACGGCACCTTGCGCATCAACTCGGCGTCAATCTGTGACTCGTTCCCTTCGTTGATGATTTCCTTTTCCAGCCAGCCGGCACAGACAAAGCGCGGATGCCGCCGCCGTAACTCGAACAGGTCGTTTCCGGACTTCACTTCGAACGGATACAGCATATTCAGGCCGAACGGAACGGCGGTATCGATAAACTCCATGACATTCCCGTCGCTATCCACCGCGACCAACGGAACACCCGATGCCCGTGCACAATCCGAGACCATCCGGTAATAAGGACCCGCATACTGCCGGAAATGCTCCGGCGACCACAGCATGCCATGGTTGTAGCACAGGTCCTCACCCATATGGACCACGTCCGGCCGAAGGCGCTCGATCAACGGCAACCGGTACCGACGGGTATATTCCGTCATCCACTGCACCATGTCCGCAATCAATTCAGGATCATCGTACAGCATGTAACTCAGCGCTTCCGGCCCGAACATCCCGCGCAGAAAACCATACACACCCCGGACATGGATGAACAATGGCCGGTCGTGCTGCTCAAACCGTTTCGCCTGCCGGGCCAGTTCATCCGGATTCAGCGTGCGGCGCGGGGTCAGGCGGTCCTTGACGAATTCCCACGATGCCCGGTCCCGTACGTCGTACCGCACATATTCCGGCATGATGTAGATGTTGGCGTTATCCACCACCTGCCGGGTGATGGCGCCGGTTTCGGATTCGATGATTTCATAACCATTTTCCACCCGCGTCGTAGTCCGCCAACCCGGGCAATCCTGTTCAAGCGTGAAATCCACATGCAGGGGACCGGTGGTCCCCCAGTAACGGTACCAACTCTCCACGTCGCGGCACTGCCAGTCATCATAGGACCCCCCGACATGGGCCGGCATCCCGGTCCGCACCAGGTTCTGGTGCGTCCATTTGAGCGCACCTCCCGCCATACCCGGCGCACCCGGAAACCCGAAAATGGGAATATAATCCGGCGTTTGAAACGTCGCCACCGCCACAAACCGTTCACGATCGGTCATAGCGCGTTCTCGAGTACAAACACGTCCCATGCACTCCAAACCAGCAGGTCATGCCCCTGCACAAAAAAGTGACACAGGTGCTCACTGTCACCCAGGACCTTGAGCCGATGCACGCGGTTCATATCCCATAATTCGATACGGGACCCCACCTGCAACACGAAACGGCCCGGTCGACCTGCATACTCCGCATGTCCGGTCCATCCGTCAACAAACCGGATCGCATCTTTCCCAGGCATCTTGAATTCCGCACCATCCAGGATAAACCACCCTGTCGTGGATGCATTTCCATAAAGCCCGGCACCAAACCCGGCCGTCACAAGCCACTTCCCGCGTCCCATCGGGCCGACCACACGAAGCCCACTGGCGCCGTCCGGTCCAGGGACCTGTTTCAGGACGTCCAGGGTGTCGGCATCCAGGCGGGCAAGGTAAACGGTTTTTGTGGAAGGTGGACAACTCGCACAGTCGGCATCGTTCGTGGTCCCGGCCAGCAGGCTCTTTGAAGCCCGATCGTAGCACAAGCTGATGATCTGCTGGTCCGGCAACGGATTGTCCTTGTAGAAGGCCAGACCCGTTTTCGTGTCGTATCGCGTCAGCACGGATCCCAGGTGACCGTAATGATGGCTGCAGGCATAGAAGATCCGGCGCCCATCATCGGCGGCCGCCACCGGCCGCATCCCCGTCGGCGGCTTGGCCACCACCTGCGGATTCTCCGGAAAACGCGGCAGCCGGGACGGATCATATTCCATCAACTCCCCACCCGTGTAGGCCGCCAGGTAAATCCGCCGGTTGAGATTCCATACGCGGAGGATCTCCCCGCCGCCGGGCGCGGCCGCCCCGCAATCGAATCCCTGCTTGGTCCGCAGGTTGGCCTCCCAGAACCGCTGGGTAATGAACGGCGTGCCCAGGAGGCGGTCCCGGTCAATCCGGATCACACAATCCGCCGGCTGTACGGAGTCGGTCGGCAGTAACCGGCTCATTTCCAATTCGCCGGTTGCCGCAATCATCCGGATGAATTGCCCGTCCTTGTTCACACTGACCAGCCGGCCGGACCGCGTCAACGCGGTGTTCTGGAAATTCATACCTGCGGCTGATCCGATGATCTGGAGTTCGCCGGTCTTCATATTCCACCGGCGGAATTTCGACTGGTCCGTTCCGTAGGCCCAATCACCATCGCGGATCGACCAGGTTCCCCGTTCTCCGGGCGCTTCCGGTCCCGTCTCCACCTTGCCCGTCGCCCCGTTGTACCAACCCCGGCCCGGCAGATAAGCCCGGCCGGTATCGTCCTGGATCGTCCGGCAAACGTGACTACCCTCCCCATGAAGGTCTACCGTCTCCGCGATGACATCGAACCGCACGCTGTCATCGCGCGGATCCCACCGCAGGAAGGTCAGGCCGGGACACTGGCACTGGATGGAATACGTGCCATCCCGGTTGGCGATGCTGCTGCGCATGTAATGATCCAGGCTATCCAGCGGGTCCAGCACCTTGACCGGTTGGCAGGCCCGGGTGTCGAACACAAAGCCGGTCAGCCGTCGGGTTCCCGGAAATGCCACCGCAAACAGTTTGCCGCTCGCAGCATCATGCGCCATGCCGGCAAACACCAGTGCGCCGGGCGCGCCGGTCTCGTAGGCTTTGAATTTCCCGGTCCGCAGATCAAGCCGCACAACCGACGCCAGGTTCCCGCACAACCACAACGTTTCCGGATCGGTCTGGGCCACGCTGTAGAAACCCGGATACCGGAACGTGCCGAACGGATACAGCCGGCTCTCCCCCATTTCCGTGACCATGACCCCCAGCGATCCGAACGCCGCATTGAAGGAACTGATCCAGAACCGATCCAGACCGTCCGCCCCCGGCGTCAGCGGGAACAGCGGCGTGTTGACGTATGGATCCCGCGCACGGGGAATGGGCGTCGAGCGGGGTTTCTTGCCGGGCCAGCGAATCACGGGACGGGGCGACAGCTTGATCATGGTTTCCTCCAGGGGTTGTGAAGTCAGGGGATTCACGCACAGCCGGCTCACCGGGTCAAGCGAGGAACGCCATTGACGGGTTACCCCGCAAGCCGTTACAACCTTGCTTGGCCCCATGGAACGGTACCGTCACACATGAAGATCACCATCGTCACCCCCAGCTACAACAGCGGCCGGTTTCTCCCGGCCACCCTGGACAGCGTCCGCCAACAGGCCGCCACCGGCCTGGAAATCGACCACATTGTGGTGGATGGCGGAAGCAGCGACGGTTCGGTTGCCCTGCTTGAACAACACCGGGCCTCCCTCCGCCACCTGATCGTGGAACCGGACCGCGGCCCCGCCTCCGCCATCAACAAGGGATTGCGTCTGGCCAATGGCGACATCGTGGCCTGGCTGAACGCGGACGATTGTTACCAACCCGGCGCCCTGCAACGGGTGGCCGACGCCTTCCAACGCCATCCCCGCAAGGCGCTGGCATTCGGCCGGTGCCGCATCGTCAACGAACAGGGCGCGGAAATCCGCCGCGGCATCACCCGATTCAAGGAGGCATTCTTCCCTTTCTCCTGCCGGTTCATGGTGCAAACCATCAACTACATATCGCAACCCGCCATGTTTTTCCGACGCGACGCCATGCTGGCCGCCGGGTTTCTCCGCGAAGACTACAAGGCCGCCTGGGATTATGATTACATCCTCCGCCTCTGGCGGCAGGGTGGCGCGGTACGCATTCCCGGACCCCCACTCGCGGACTTCCGCTGGCATCCTGCCTCGATCAGCGGCGGCTGGTACAGCCGTCAATTCAAGGAGGAATGGGAAACCGCCGCTGCGGATGCCGGCCGCTGGTCGCCCCAGTCCCTGCTTCACCTGGGCGTCCGCTGGGGCATCGTCGGGATCTATCGCCTGATGGAAAAACGCCGCGAGAGGAAATCCGCATGCGGGTAGGCGTCAATACACTGTTCATGATCCCCGGCGAAGTGGGTGGAACCGAAACCTACACGCGTGAGACGCTTCTGGCCATCGCCCGCCGTCATCCGGATATCGATCTCATCCTGTTCACCAACCGTGAGAACGATCCCGTATTCCGGCAGGAACTTGCGGCATTCCCGCAGGTGACCTTTCATTCCCTACCCGTACAGGCGACGAACCGCTACGGCAGGGTCATCCACGAGCAGACCACCCTCCCCTGGGCCCTGCCCTCGGAAAAACTCGACCTGCTCTGGTCCCCCGGCTACACCTGCCCCCACCGGTCCCCCTGCCCCCAGATAGTCTCGATCCTGGACGTGCAATACCGCCGGTTCCCGGATGATTTCGGACTCTTGACCCGGATCGTCACCGACGCCCTGGCCCGCCTGGCCGCCCGTCGTGCACGCCGGATCGTCACCATTTCATCGTTCTCAAAATCCGAAGTGGTAACCCTGTACCATGCCGATCCCGGCCGGATTGATATCACCTACCTGGCTGCCGATCCCTGTTTTGCCGAGCCGGTGACCAATCCTTCACTGCCCGGCAACCTGGCAAACCAGCCCTTTATCCTGTGTGTTTCCAACACCTACCCGCACAAGAATATGAACCGGTTGGTCGATGCCTATGGCCGGATCCAGTCCACCATTCCACACCACCTCGTGCTGATCGGCAAAGCCCGCCGGGGCGAACCTGCCATTCTCAATGCCCTGTCAGGCATCGCAGACCCATCCCGTTTCCACCGGCTCGAACGGGTATCCCGTACGGAACTGATCGGCATGTACCAGCAGGCAGCAATCTTTGTGTTTCCCTCCCTCTACGAGGGGTTCGGTCTGCCGATACTCGAAGCCATGATGGCGGGAACCCCCGTATTGACCGCCCAGGAAGCTTCCATACCGGAGTTGGGTGGCGACCGGGTGCGTTATGCCGATGTGCGCGATCCGGCCCGGCTGGCCGACGCCATGCGAACCCTGCTGTTCCAGCCGCCATCGGAACGCGAACCAATGATACGACTCGCCCGCGAACGGGCCCGGGCATTCTCCTGGGACCGTACCGCCGACGAAACCGTTCAATCGTTCCGACGCGCCGCCCTCCATTCCTAGTAGTGCGAGCCGTCCCTGACGAGCCTCCCGTCCCCAACCCCAGACGGCTCACGAGGACGTTCGCCCTCCATGCGTCACGCGCAACTCGAATTCTTTTCCATATTCCATCGCGGTGCCGGCGTACTCGCCCGGACCGCGAGGTAAACCCGGGCTTCCATTTCGACAAGGGCAACGGCTTCGCGTTAGATGGCTCCAGCCGCAAGGCGGAGCCGTCGGCGCCATACTCCTGGTATGCGCCGATGGCGACAACGCCGCGGTTGGGGCCATATCACGCGAAGCCGCTTGCCCCGAAATGGAAGCCCGTTGTTTCATCACACGGCCTGCCCACCACCAGCCAGACCAGATCAGGCCGGGATCAGCCGGTCCGTGAAAACCATCCGATACTGCCGATTCCCCGCCACCGCCATCACCCGGATCCGCCGGCCATCCGCCTTCACTTCTACCCGGGCCCGACCGGTTCCCGGCACCAGCAACGAGGCAAAGGTCACCCCCTGGTGCAGGTCCCGCGTGCCCCAACGGACCATCTGGTAATCCGGTCCCGGTGATGTGGTGGGCGCGATCCCGGTCCGGACGACACCCGGAACCGTGGCATCAAACACCAGGCTTGCCTGTCGGCGCTTGCCCTTGATCCGCACGCCCGCACCCCGAACCGTTACGGCGCCCGGTGTATGGAAACGCACCTCCATACGCCCGAAATGCATCAGCTCGAAATGATCCAGCACCAGCAGGGCATCGGCCCCCAGCAGCATCATGAACCGGCCATAGAAACGGGCCGCCCGGCCGTCACGCATACCGCCCATCGCCGCCGTGGCTTCAAGCCGCACCGCCGGACACCCCTTCACCTTCAGGGCACGGCTTTGCACCGTTGAAGGACGGACAATCCCGACCCCGTTGATCATCACCACGTTGTTCGCGCCCGGCGTCATCTCGAAGATCTCCCACCGGCGCGGACTGAATGTGGTGTCCAGGTATTCCACATGGGGACTGGTCACCAGCGCCTCACCACCCGCCACGCAATGAAACGAGGTCAGGTCCAGATGCCCATGCGGCACCTCGGTGGTACCGCCCCGGATCGACACGTACAGATTTGGATCCGGCCACCGGTCCGCCATCCAGTACCAATCCAGCGTCCGGTAGCGGCGGACCACATTCCGCTGCACGGGCGTCCGGCCGCGGATCCTCCGGGGATGGAAGGCCAGCAGTTCCACGGCATTCGGCCAGGATTCCTGCTTCTGCCTGGTCGATGGGTGTCCACCGGCATACAGGGCATCCAGCCGGCGCACCACATCACCACGGCCGAACCGTTCCGCCAGGGCATAATGAAACGGGTTCACGCCATATCGATTCACGTCGCCGAAACTACACGGGACGCCGTCCGGCGAGAAATCCAGCGGAAAATCCAGTGTCTTACGCACGCCCGGCAAGCGCATCAAGGGATGCTCCCGCCCCATGGTCTGTTCCCAGGACAACAGGTACAGGAAGGCGTACCGCATGCCGTATCCCCAGTAGCCGATACCTTCCGGCCAGCCGCCATCCAGTTCGTTGAGATGTTGCATGTACGGACGGAAACTCTTTTCCACCTGCCGCAGGATGCCGGGGGCTTCCGGAGCGTCGCCCATCATGGCCAGCGCCAACATGCCAAGCCCGCCCGCACATACGGTATTCCAGTTGCAGTCCCGTTTACCGAACCACCAGTTCGTGCCGGCCTTCTGCCGGGCGGCAAACGCCGCCCAGGACCAGCGCCGTACCAGGTTCAGGAACATGGTCCGTTCCGCAACCGACAAGGTCGGCTGCAGGGCATCCCAGGCGAACGCCAGGGTGGTGGAGTTTTCCCCGTAACTCAAATCGAAGATGCCGTCCCGGTTCCGGTTGCCCGCCCGCCACAGGATCCAGGACCAATGGGTCCACCGGTCCATCTGCCGTACATGCGCCAGCACGGCCCGGCGATAGGCCGCATCACCGGTCTGGATCCAGCGGGCCAGCAGGGTCACCACCCGTCCCTGCATCAGGCGCGCACGGATCAGGTGCGCATTGTGTGTAGTGGTTGGATAATCAAACACCGTACCCTGCCGGTACCGGTCCGCATTCTGCTTCACCATTTCGAAGGCTTGTTCGATAGGCGTTCCGCCCGATGCATCATGAAGCCGGGCAGGCATCCCCGGCAGGATCAAACGGGGACGTCGAATGGTTGTCTTCATGACACGGACCGTCCGAGCCTCAGGGCGGCCAGCTTACGCTCAATCAGCTGGACATGACGCCCTTCCTCCTCACGCAGTTTCTCAAGCAGATCCAGCATGATCGTACCGGCCGCGGAACGGGCCATCCGGTCATAAAACCGGTAGGCAGACTGTTCCTTTCGCAAGGCCATATCCAATATTTCCGACGGGGTTCCGGGCTTTGCCATCGTTGCCTCCCTTCATTTCACATTCCAGGTTCAAGGTACAACCTTTCCACTCATCTGACCAGGTTGAGAATGAACGAACCAACCTGGTACACGACGGTGCAAATAATCCACGCGAGCAGGGTCAACACCACAAACTGTCCCAACGCCCATTTCCAGCGCCCGGTCTCGGCCCGGACCGCCGCCACCGTGGCCGCACAGGGGAATCCGATCAGGCAGAACAACAGCAGCGACAACCCGGTCAGCGGTGAATAGTTCGCCCGCAGGGCCGACCGGATGGAATCCGACCCGGTCCCTTCCGCATCGCCCTCCACGGCAAACGCCACGCCCAACTGCGCCACCACCACTTCCTTGGCCGCCATCGCACCAATCAGGGCGGTCCCGATCCGCCAGTCAAAGCCCATCGGTTTCAGCACAGGCTCCATCCAATGCCCCAGCCGGCCCGCATACGATTGCGCCATCTGCGCGGCCCGCTGTTCAGCCGGCGACTGCACGGGATCCTCCGGCAGCTTCGGATAGGCCGTCAATGCCCACAACAACACCGAGATTCCCAGGATGATCGTGGCGGCTTTCCGGATGTATAACCACGTACGTTCCCACACATGGATCCAGACCGATCGCATGGTGGGCATCCGGTACGGCGGCAATTCCATCACCATGCCCTGCGTCTCGCCGGGCAACACCGTGATGCCCAACACCCGGGCCCCCACCACGGCCAGCACGATCCCGGTCAGGTACACGAACCAGAGCATCGGGGCATACCACGCCGGAGGGAAAAAGGCGGGAATCAGCAGGGCATAGATCGTCAGCCGCGCGCCACAGCTCATGAACGGAAGAATGAGGATCGTGATCAGGCGGTTCCGCTCCGAATCCAGCGTGCGGGTGGCCAGGATGCCCGGCACCGTGCATCCAAACCCCAGCAGCATGGGAATGAAACTTTTTCCGTGCAGTCCGATCCGGTGCATCAGGCGGTCCAGCAGGAAGGCCGCCCGGGCCATGTACCCCGAATATTCCAACAGGGAAATGCCGAAAAACAACAACATGATGTTCGGGGTGAATACCAGGACCCCGCCGACACCCGCAATCACCCCGTCCACCACCAGGGAACGAAGCGCTCCCCAGCGACCGGAAGGCCATACGGCCAGGATACCGTCCGACAACAACCGGAATGCCCGCTCCAGTATCTGCATCAGCGGCTCGCCCAACGTAAAGGTCAGGTTGAATACCAGGTACATCAGTCCAAGAAAAAGTGCCATGCCGAACAGGGGATGGGTGACCGCCACATCCACCTTGTCGGACATCGTATGCCGGATTTCAGCGGTGTGACGCACCGTCTCCTGGCAGGCTCCTGAAATGTAGCCGTACCGCTGATCGGCAAGTAACATCGCGGGAGACTCGCCATGCACATCACGGATCCGTTCGATGGCCTGCGCCACCACGGAGCACAGTTCCGGACGGGTGACCGCCGCCGTCACGACCGGGTCCTCCTCCAGCAACTTCAGGGCAAACCAGCGCGGTTCCAGCAGGCGACCCAGCGGGTCCGCGAACGCCTCCCGCAACCCGGTATCCAGCGCTGTCTCCGGTTCGATTGCAGCGAGTGCATCGGCCAGCTCCAACCGGTACTTGAGGAGGCGGGCCGGTGACTCACGGGGCGCATCCACGGCGGCAATAACCGCGGCAATCAGTTCGTCGGTACCATCGTTGCGATGCCCGACCAGGCGGACGATCGGGGCGTCAAAATGGCGCGACAAGGCGGCCCGGTCGAATTGAATGCCCTGCGACTCCGCCACATCGCTCATGTTGAACGCCAGCACCAGGGGCAACCCCAGTTCCATCAACTGGACGGTCAGGTACAGGTTGCGTTCCAGGTTCGAGGCATCCAGCACGTTAACCACGATGTCCGGCCGTTCACGGATCAGGGTGTCACGCGCCATTTGCTCGTCCAGGGCATGCGTGGTCAGGCCGTAGGTGCCGGGCAGATCCGTGATCTCCAGCGTCACGTCACCCCGCCGGCACGTCCCGGTCCGCCGTTCCACGGTCACCCCGGGATAATTGGCCACCTTCTGGTGGCTGCCCGTCAGGTTATTGAAGATGGTTGTTTTGCCGGAATTCGGGTTTCCGGCCAGCACCACACGTAGGATTCGTTTCATGCGAGTAGAATTTGAACCGCCATACCCCGCCCGATGGCCACCCGTGCCCCCCCCACGGCCACCACCACCGGTCCTTTGCCGTCATTCCGGCGAATCTCCAACCGGACACCCGGCCGGATTCCCAACCCGATCAGGCGCCCCTGCACGCCGTGTCCTCCCGCCAGCGCCACCACACAACCCGGGGCCCCGGTCTTAAACTCCGTCAAGGGACGTCCGGCAGCCGTTCCTGACCCCGCCGGTGGCGCCTGTTTCCCCGGGTGCATCAAGCCCCCTCCTTGCGCGATTGTTTCAGGAATCCGATCAATCGTTTGAGAATATCCGGCGATAAGGCATGTTCCATGGCACAGGCCGCGCGGGTTGCCTCGTCCGCCGGCACGTCCAGTATCCGTACGAAAAATTCCCGCAACGCCTCGTGACGCCGCACCACATCCTCGGCAACCTTGATTCCCTTCTGGCTCAAGGTCACCACATCATACGGCGCATAATGCACCATGCCCTCGCCATCCAGCATCTGCAAGGCGCCGGTAACCGACGGACGCGTCACCTGGAGACGGTCGGCAATCTCCTTGGCATGCACGGTTCCCTTCTCCTGCTGGATCCGCAGAATCGCTTCGAGATAATCTTCCTGGCTGGCACTCAGATCACCCATAATTCCATCCCGATTGTTAATTGAAACTAACTTAAATATACGGGGAGCCTAACTTTTTGTCAACACCTCCTTGATTTCTTCGCCGTCATGTCGGATGGTGTACGGCCGTGATTCGTTTCCAACAGGTTTGCAAGCAGTTCGGCGCCCAGGTCATACTGGAAAACGTGAATTTCCAGGTGAACCCGGGTGAACACATCGGCATTGTCGGACCCAACGGCGCGGGGAAAAGCACCGTGTTCAACCTGATCACCGGCGAATCCTCCCCGGACAAGGGCGAGGTGACCATCCCGCCCGCCTGCCGGTTCGGTTATGTCCATCAACAGCTCAATGCCGCCTCCGTAACCATGGCGGTCCTCGAGTATGTCGAAAACGCCGTCCCGGAACTGCTGGAAATCCAGGCGGAGATCCATACCCTGGAAACCGCCCTGCACCGGGCGGCACAACCCGGCGGAGCCGCGGAACCCGATTCATCCACCAGCCAGTCCGCCCAACTCCGCCGGCTGGGTGAATTGCAAACCCGTTTCGAACACCTCGACGGATACACCATCCGCAACCGCGCCCAGCAAACCCTCGCCGGACTCGGATTCCCGCCGGACTGGAGCGAACGCCCCTTCCGCGAGTTGAGCGGCGGCTGGCAATCCCGCGGCGAACTGGCCCGCGTGCTGTTGGGGCAACCCGACATCCTCCTGCTGGACGAACCCTCCAACTACCTCGACGTGCCGGCCGTGGAATGGCTCCAGCAGTTCCTGTCGGAATACAAGGGTACCCTGCTGTTGATCTCCCATGACCGGTTCCTGCTCAATTCACTGACCCAGGCAACGCTTGAAATCGCCAACGGCCTGGCGGAACGCTACGCCGGCAACTATGACACCTATGCCCGCGACCGGGTCCGCCGCATGGACACCCGCCTCGCCGCCCAGAAGAACCAGGACCGGAAACGGGAACAAATCGAACGGTTCATCGACCGGTTCCGCGCCAAGAACACCAAGGCCAGCCAGGTCCAGAGCCGCATCAAGCAACTGGAAAAGATGACCGAGGTGGATGTCCCGCGCAAGCTGGTCAGCCCCGGCCGCATCCGTCTGCGCCCCCCGCCCCACTGCGGCGTCGAGATCGTCCGTCTTGAACAGGCCGGGTTGACCTACAACGGGGACCAGTGGGTCCTGCGCGGACTGGACCTGTCGATCGGTCGCGGCGAGAAACTGGCCCTCGTCGGCTACAACGGGCTGGGCAAGACCACCCTGTTGCGCATGCTGGCGGGCAATCTCCCGCTCTCCGAAGGGAAACGGGTCCCCGGCCACAAGGTGCTGATCGGCTACCAGTCCCAGGATTTTGCGGAAACCATGGATCCCGTCAGCACGGTGTTCGGGATTGTCAAGGCCGTAGCCTCGGACTGTTCCGACCTCGAGATCCGAACCCTCCTTGGCGGGTTCGGATTCTCCGGCCAGGCCGTGGAGAAACCGGTAAGCGTGCTGAGCGGCGGAGAAAAAATCCGCCTCGCCTTCGCCCGCCTGCTGGTGAAGCCACCGAATTTCCTCATCCTCGATGAACCGACGACCCACCTGGACATCCAGGCTCGGGAAGCGCTGGAAAAGGCCCTTCAGGATTACCAGGGCACCCTGTGCATGGTCAGCCATGACATCGACTTCATCCGGTCGGTGGCCACCGGGATCATCGCGATGACCCCGCCCGGCGTCACCCGGTACGCGGGAGGCTATGACGATTACCACCGCAAGATGACCGAACAACAGGCGGCGTCCCGGCGTGCGGCCAACCAGGCTCCGTCAACTCCGGACGACTCAACCGGCGATACGACCAAGGCCCCCAGCCGGAAAGACTTGCGGCGTGAACGTGCCCAGGCACGGCAGGCCATGCAGGTCCAGACCCGCCTCCTGAAAAAGGAAGTGTTGCAGCTCGAGAAACAGATCGGCATCTATGAAGCCGAACGCGACAAGATTGTCCAACAGCTGGCCGGCGATCCCGCCCAACTGGACTTCGCGGCGCTCAGCAAACGCGCCAAGTTTATCCAGGAGGAAATCGAGCGCTATACGCACCGCTGGGAAAAAACCGCCACCGAACTTGAATCAATCTCCGGCCCCGACAATCCGCCCCCCGAAAACTGACCGCTAGACAACCGGATCTCACGCAGAGGCGCAGAGGTAGCAGAGAACCGCACCAGACCAGAGGTTCCGGCTGGTCCGCGCTTGGCGCAGACGCCAAGCCCATACCAGTCGGAACGTTGTCTCACAGCGGAGTTCGCTGAGATCCCAATCCCAACTCTTCCGGACCACCGTGGTGGGAATTCGTGCCGGGCGATGGCTTCATCGCACGTGCCGAATTCACACCACCTCTGCGGTCCCTCTTCTCTGCTTACTCTGCGCCTCTGCGTGAGATCCCATCCCCTCCCGTTTTTCCGTCTTCCGTTTTCCGTGCGGGCGCCAGCCCGCTCAGACCACCGTCCAGGCGCCTTTGGCCTTGGAACTGCGGACCGCTGCCCGCACAAACTTCATGCCGGCCAGCCCCTCCGCTACACCCGGATGCGGATACGCCTCGGGAACATGCTTCTCCCGCCGCTGACGCCGGACCAGGCGCTCCATCGTCGTGTGCAGGTTGCCCAGGGCTTCAAAGAAGTCCTCGTGATGCCCGGCCGGCGCCCGCAAATAGGAGGAGACCACCGCGGACGTGATCGGTGCACCGCTTCCGATCCAGTAGCTCTCATCATGATCCGGCCGCCGCACGATCAACTGCTCCGCGGCTTCCTGGTGCCATTCCAGCGATCCCGTGGTCCCATACAGCCGGAACCCGCAGTCATTCTTGTGACCAATGGCAATCTGCGTGGCGGTAATCAGTGCCGTTCCGCCATTGCTTAATTCGGCGATCACGTTGAAGTCATCATCGAGTTTCCGGCCCTTCACGAAGGTGTTCAGCCGCGCGGATACCCGCTTGACCGACAACCCGCTCACCCAGGTGGCCGCCACAAACGCATGGGTCCCGATGTCCCCGCCGCAGTTTGAAATGCCGGTTCGTTTCGGATCGGTCCGCCAGGACGCCTGCTGCTGCCCGCTCTTCTCGAGCGCGGTCGCCAGCCAGCCCTGGCTGTACCACGACTCGATCTTGCGCACCTGCCCCACCTGTCCCGCACGCACCATCTCCCGGGCAAACATCATCATGGGATGTCCGGTGTAGGTGTGGGCCAGCACGAACGGAACCTTCTTCGCGTGCACCAGCGCCACCAGCTTCTCGGATTCATCCACCGTCAACGTCATCGGCTTCTCGCACAGCACCGGCAACCCGGCTTCGATGCAGGCCTTGGCCGCCTTGAAATGCGCATGGTTCGGCGTCGCCACCACCACGTAATCGATTTCGACCTGGCCCTTTTTCCAGGCCCGGATCATGGACGGCACATCGGGAAACCCCTGGATGCCCCATTCCTTCGCGGATTCCAGCGCGGCCACCGGGTTGCTACGCAACACGCCCGCCACCAATTCGCGGGACCCGTCGAGCGACAATGCCCGCCAATGCACCCGGCCAAAGAAACTGCCGCCACCACCGCCGCCAACCATCGCCACCTTGAGCTTCTTCATTGTATTCTCCTCCTGTTACACGCCTACATGGGCACCCTGTCGAAATATCCCGATTTTCTACCACACGACCGCCGGCCTGTCAGTTCCGAAAGTTGATCGATATCAGAAGCGAGTGTTCAGTGTTCAGACCAACTGAATACTGACTTCTGAACACTTCCCACATCCCTTTCCTTGTGCGTTCGGTGTTCCTTGTTCGCTGTTCAATGTTTTTGTCCATCCCGTTTTTCTTTTTCCGTCTTCCGTTTTCCGTGCGGGCGCCAGCCCGCCCCCCCCAGCCAGACCGGCCCTTCACTTTCCACTGTCACAGGATGCCGATCATCAGATAGGATGCCCCCGCATTCGAACAGGACTTTCGGCATGATACAACCTGGACAAACCTACGTGGTCATGGGCCTGCTGGACCGCCATTCAATCGCCTGGGCCATCGGCGAATCCATCCGCACCGCCGGGGGACGGGTGGTCTACACCATCCAGAATGATGTACTGAAACGTCGATACCTGGACCGTGAACTCTCACCGGTCGAACAGGCGGACCGAATCTTCCGTTTCTGCGATGTAAGCGTGGACACCGACGTACGCGCCTTGTTCGAGGCGCTCGGTCCGGTGGCCGGCGTCGTCCATTCAATCGCCTATGCCAACCCCGCAACCTGCCTCGGCGAGGAATTCCATACCGACGCGCTGGCCGACATCCAGCGTTCCTACCACGTAACGTGTGTATCGCTGGCAACCGTTGCCCGCTACGCGGCGCCGTGCATGCCCGATGGTGGATCCCTGGTGGCCCTCTCGTTCGATGCCGCGCACGCTTACCCGCTTTACAACTGGATGGGGGTCCACAAGGCCGCCCTCGAAGCCCTCGTACGCGCCCTTGCACGACGCCATGGCAGGGACCGAATAACCGTCAACGCGGTCTCGGCAGGCCCGCTCGCCACCTCGGCCTCCAGCCGCATACCCCAATTCAAGCGCTTGATGGACTGGTGGCAACGCATGAGCCCCCTCCCGTGGGACCCGGACCATGACCGTGCGGCCGTTGCTGACGCCGTCGGTTTCCTGCTCGGTCCCGGCGCCCGACGCATCACGGGACAGGTCATCCATGTGGATGGCGGCGTTTCGGCCGTCGGCGGCGACTGGCTGGAACATGAACGAATCAACCGGCCTGAGCCGGAACAAACTGAATCATGCAACAACAGGAGATAACACCCATGCAAACCGGTAAACGCTGGTTCCGTCTGATTGTCTGCACCATGCTCGCGGCGGCCTATAGCCGGGCGGGAAATCCGGAGAACACCGGACCGGCCGACCTCATGAAGAAACGCCTCGAATCCCTGGAGCAGCAGGTCGCCGGCGCTGAACGATTTGCCAAGGAAGCCGGGGACGATGCCGGCATCACGGCCGCGCTTCAAAAGCGGGACACGGCCATCCAGGCCATGAAGGCACACCTCGAGAAAATGATCGCCGCTCAGGCAGGCGGCGATGAGGAAACCTTCAAGACCCTGCGCGAGCAGGATCCGGTACTCGGCAGGGATCTGGAACGCGCCAACCGCTCGATTGAATTCGCCCGACGAGCCGCCAAGCAGCGCCGGGAATTGGATGAGATCAAACGCCGCAAGGCCGAACATCCCGATACGGATACCGGCGACACCGAGGCCGTCCTGTCCGAACTGGCAGCCCTCTACGACGGAATTGCCGCCAACCCACCCGAGGGCGGTAAAGGATTGGATGATGCCACGGCAATAAAAATCGCCGCGCTCGAATCCAAGCGTGAACACGTGTATGCCAATGCTGAATTCCAGGCCATGAAAGCCAAGATCCAGCGCCAGGTGGAAGAAACAGGCGGGAACGAAGCCGTCAAGATTGCCGGCGACAAACTGCTCGACGTCCTCGCCCGCACCCGGGATGCCCGTACCGCCATCAGCGAAGCACGAGCCCGGGAACAGGCCCTACAACAGGAGCGCATGAACCTCGAGATGGCGTTCCGGGAAGCCTCGGTACAGGCTCGCAAGGAAGCCCATGAAGCGGCCAAACAGGCAAAGGAACAGCCCAAGGATAAACCGGCTGAAAAACCTGCGCAATAATCAACGGTTGTAAAAGGCAACGATCCCGCGCCACGCGCCCAAGGTTTCAACGGCCTCCGGGATCCTGGCCTTTGCCTCCGTACCCATACCGCCGACTTCATCGTATATCAGCGTGGCGCCTTCCAGGCGGATTTCGGCGCCGCTGCCCGATTCCAACAGGCGAACCAGGCGTGTCTTGATCTCAGGCAGCAGGGCCGTGCGGAGAAAAACCGGATCAGAGGCCCACACATTAACTTTTGCATCCATGGCCTCATCCCCGGTCTGAACCGCCTGTAACGCCGCCGTGTACGGGCCGGGCTTCGGCCGGCCCGATATCCAGCGACCCTTCCGCGCCAGGTACAGCTGAAGTCCCTTCGGGTTGGGGCCCGTCAATTCAATGGCGAGGTGCGCAATGCTGGACTTGCCGCTCCCCTGGGCATATCCATAGATCCGAATGGGCCATTCACGCCAGGTTCCAATCAGTTCGACGGGACGAACCATGAACGCCAGCCATCGGATGGCGGGAAACACCGGATCGCCACCGGACAAGGTCAACCCCAGTTGCCGGGCAAGGTCCTGCCAGTTTGGATCGTTGCGTCCGGTGTGCTTTGCCCGCTTTAGCAGGATACGGAACACCACCACATCCGCCACCAGGCCGAACACCACGAATACGACAATCATCCACCATTTCATACGCAAAGGATACCGGCACGATTGCCCTATGACAACTGAATTGGAATCATCAGCTAACTGAATACTGAAAACTGACCTCTGAACACTTCCCCGTCCCCCCTCCAGTTTTTCTTTTTCCGTCTTCCGTTTTCCGTGCGGGCGCCAACCCGTCGGTTCATCACACGGCCAGCCCACCACCAACCAGACCGAGGCGGGGTCGCCCCGGCTCCAGCCGGACCAGACGGCTCACGAGGACGTTCGCCATGTGTTCCGCACTCCAAACTCTTTTCCATATTCCATCGCGGTGCCGGCGTACTCGCCCGGACCGCGAGGTAAACCCGGGCTTCCATTTCGAAAAGGGCAACGGATTCGCGTCAGATGGCGCCAGCCGCAAGGCGGAGCCGTCGGCGCCATACTCCCGTATGCGCCGATGGCGACAACGCAG
>Ga0156641_1184_pt4 | contig 23097 bp, 16 predicted proteins | sample RifOxyC3_FD_110715 | JGI IMG/M metagenome (GOLD analysis project Ga0156641, IMG submission 110715) | Lentisphaerae bacterium RIFOXYC12_FULL_60_16 | reverse complement strand
GCCGGTACGCCTTCAACGTGCAGCCGTAATCATGCAGGGCGACACCCGTGATCCGGCTGATCAAGCCGTTGGCCAGCATGGACGGCAAACGCCGGCTGAACCAGGGATCCTTGCGATCTTTCCGCCAGCCACTGACCACATCGCAGCCTCCCTGGTCCAGTTGATCCACCAGGCGGGGAATATCCGCGGGATCGTTCTGCAGATCCGCATCCAGCGTAACGATAATCCGCCCCTTTGACTCACGGAATCCGGCACTCATGGCCGCCGTCTGGCCGAAATTCCGCCGCAGCCGGATCAGGCGTAACCGTGGAATCCGTCCCGTCAGCCGGACCAGGGCCTCCCAGGTTCCATCGGTACTGCCGTCGTCCACCAGGACCACCTCGTACGACCGGCTCATGCGCGACAAGGCGGCATGCAACCGGTCACCCAGCGGATCAACATTGTCCACTTCATTGAACACGGGAATGACGATTGAAAGGTCTACCATGGTTAACTCCGCATCCGTATCCGGCGGTTCACTTGCCCATGCGCCGCAGGTTTTTAAGGCATTTTCGTACACACTCCATCGGCGGACATCCGTAAACTTCCTGCTCGACGATATACCACTGGGTCGCCCCGACCGTCTCGCACACCGCAAAGAACCGGTCCCAGGCAATGTCCCCCTCGCCCACGGCAGCCGGCCGGTTGTCGGCAGCCCATTCCTTGGCATGCACCGTCAAGGCCCGACCCGGATACCGTTCGATGAACGGAATCACATCCGCACCGCCATGGCGGGCATTGCCGCTGTCCACCTGCATGACCACCTCGGGCCGGGTCCGACTGAAGAAGATGTCCCAGGGACATTGCCCCTCCATCGGGGTGAACTCGATGGAATGGTTGTGATAACCGGTTTTGCATCCAAGCGGGCGCAACCGTTCAGCAATGGCATTGAACGTCTCCGCCGTGGATGCCCAGGCCGCCGCGTTGACGCGGTAAGGTTCCGGCAGGCCCGGCACGATCAGGAACGGATTGCCGAGTTCGCGGTTGAATGCAGCCGTCTTCTCCAGCTCATCCCCCAGCAGGGTCTGGATCCCCGTGTGGGTGCCCGCACACCGAAGCCCGTTGTCATCCAGCATACGCCGCAGATCGGCCGCGGAATAATTGTAGTACCCGGCAAATTCAACCCCCTGGTACCCCATCGCGGCAACCTGCTTGAGCACACCGGGGAAATCCTTGGCACAATCCTCCCGTACGGAATACAACTGCAACGCAAGGGGAATCTTCCGGCTTACCGCTGATGTTTGATTCATGGAAATCTCACCTTTCCGTATTCGACAACACCTCCCGCCGGGGAGGATTCGCAGGACTCGACCACGCATCGCCGCCTTTCCGGCGCCAACGCACGGTTCGGCCCCGCCTGTCACCGTACCTGATGGGTTGTTCTTTACTTGCACCGCCCCTTGAAGTAAAGTCAGAAAGCTTTTTATGCTCGTGCCCCGTAGCGGGCCCGGTAGTCAAACAGGGGGAACAGGAATGACAGGCTCACACCACCGGACACTCGGATTCACACTGGCAATCATGATGGGACTCGGTGGAATCACCACCGTACCGGCCCAGGATGGCGTGACCGCCCTGGTCGAAGTCGTCCGCAAGGATATGGCGTCGGTCGTACCCCAGGCATCTGAAATGGATACCCTGCTCCTGATCGAGGCCGTCCGCGGCGCCCTGGCAACCTCCGTGGATTACCTGCTGAAGAAGTGCGAAACCAACTACATGACATTCGCCATCCCGCCGGTCACCCAGAAGAGGGTAATCGGATACGAGGAACAGATCCCGTACGAAGTCAAATACCGCGAGGAGAAGGTTCAAATCCCGGTCTGGAAGGACATCTACGAGGAATATGAGACGTTCTCCGCCGGAGGCGGAAGCTCCACCTCGGCCCGCGACCTGCAAAAGGTCAAAGCCAAACGTCTGATTGGACGCGAAAAAATCGGGACCAAGGAAGAAACCCGGCTGATTGCAGATCCAAACGGACCCATCTCACAAACGCATCACCGGTACGGAAAACCCATCTTCGGCGATGGACAGGACATTTTCCAGGCCGGTGTGATTGGCGCCAACGCCCTCGTTTACGTGGCCCTCCGGAAATGCGGCGTTCCGGAAGACAACCCCGTCATGGACAACATGTTCCGCGAGTTCGAACGGCTGATCAACGACCATGCCATTCCGGATTATACCTGGGATGTCGCCTGGCTGGCCGCCGCCTTCTGCAACAACAAGCAGGAACGCTACAAGGACCTTCGCGACTGGCTGGTTTCCAAGTTGATTGATTCCCAGATCAAGGAAGGACCTGGTCGCGGGTTCTGGGGCCCCATCAGCATCGACACCACCCTCCTCCCGGCCATGCTGGCCTATGAACAAAAACTGAACGAGGAACGCAAGCAGGCCCAGCAGCAGTTGAAGGAAAAAACCGACGACAGGAAACGCAAGGAACGCGCGGAACAAGCGGAGAACGAACTCGAACGCTTCGTCCTGAGTTACCGCTACATCACTCAGCAGGGTGTCCGCTTCAACGATTGCACCAGCCGCTATAACGCCTCGGCACGCGAAGGCATCCCCCCGATATCGGTCACCGGCCTTCCCTACTACTACTTCAACCAGACACTGGCGGACATGGAAAGCACCTACGTGGCCTTGTTCGCCATCCGGGAAGCCCATGAAAACGGGTTCCTGCCGGAGGAAACCAAGCGGGTCATGACCACCGCCAACCGTCCGGTCGCCCCGTCGGAGAAATCGAGCGCCACGCTGGCACGCATGGCCGCCGCCCTCACCGGCCGCCAGAACTCCAACGGACAGTGGGACGAGTGCAACACCCATCAGCCCATCACCTCGTTTAAGGCGCTGGGATTGCCGGACCTCCTGGCCGGCGACCAGTTGACCCTGGAATCGCCCGTCACGCACTTGAGCACGGTCCAGGGATTCGCCAGCCTGCTCAACGCCGGTCGCGCGGTCGGTCTTGAAAAACTTTTCAGTCGCTATGGACCTCAGGCACTGAAAGCCATGCAGGCACAGCACGATGCCGTACGTTCCTTCCTGGCTGGCCAGACTGCCGGACGTGCCTTCGAACCGTATGATTTCTGCCTGGCGGTCACCGGCCTTCACCGCCATCTGGGCGGCAACGAAGAAACCAACCGGGATCTCTGGATCCGCATGGCCTATAAGCTGGTCTCCATCCAGAACCCCGACGGATCCTGGTCAAAAGAACGCGAGAACAGCACCGTATTCTCCCCCAGCCTCCTGCAATTCCGCCTGAAAAACGCAGAAAAGGCCCACAACGCCCAACAGGCAAAGCTGGAACCGGATAAACGCAAGGAGTTCGACCCCAAGAACTGGCTCCACCATCATTCCTGGCATCACTATGAATACATGCCCGCCTCGCGCATCAAGACCGCCATGGCCATGATGTTCCTGGCAGACGGGGTTCGTATGCCGGCCGCCGGCTATGTGCCGAAACCCGGCGCAACACGGACCCCACCGCCCGTCATGGCCAAGGTCCTGGATCTGTTCCGTTCCCGTGACAAGGTGGATACGACCCACATGGTCATCACCACCAACTCGACCGCCGCAAGTCTTACCGGTGTCCCGGTGGTATTCGTCACCCAGGACACCGATTTTGGAAACCCCGCGATCACGAAAGCGCTGCGGGGATATTGCGACAATGGAGGAACCATCGTGGCGGAAATCGCCACCAGTGCCCAGGTCACCTCCGTCCAGCCCAAGCTCCAAAGCCTGGTTGAAGGCGGAAAGGTCATGCCGGTACCCGACGATGCCCCGTGTTTCGCCAACTTTGTCGGACCGAAACCCAAGCTGAACGCCATCGCCAACGGCAAGGGCCGGCCGACCGTTTACATGATTCCGCTCGACGTCATAGCGGCATCTCCTGCCATCCAGACCGCCTACCTGCTGGTCAAGGATAACGTGGTGAGCGGCTTCTTTGACGCCGACTATGCCTGGAAGCTGGAAGACCAGGAAGGGGCTGCCATGCGGATCCGGGCGCTCCCCCAACTCAAGGCGGAAGCCGCCTTGTCGAAGACCGGAGCGAATGTGGTTCCCGTAACGGATTCAACGGTCAAGACCGACACCGGAACCATCGCCCCGGCGGCAACAACACCCGTGGCGCCGGTTGAAACCGGTCCCAAGTCGGACGAGGTCTGGTAAGGTAATGCGACGCGTCGCAACCCCCGCGCACGCGGGGGTTGCTGCGGGTTAGCGGTAGATCGACCCGTTCCGGAAGGCTGCCCACGAGGTTTCGAACCAGCCGTCACAAGCCGGGATTGGCCGGCAGGGCGCCCATTGATGGACCACCCGTCCATCCGCCTCCACCGTGGTCTCCTGGACACGGTCACGATATTCCGGGTTTTCCGGAATCATGCGCCATTCACCGGGCAGGCGATCATAAACCGGTTGGCCATCCTTGGAAAGGACCAGCGACGATCCTCGGCTGCCTGCCCCGCTTTGTACGGCAAACCGGATGGATTCCAGGTAGACCGCGTGGGCAAAACACAATTGCCGGTTTTGCAACGCCTCAATCCGGTCCCGTCCGTTACGGCACCGGTACCCCTCGTGCGACTGGACCCGCACACGTTCCCAGGCGTCCTGCACAACGGCATCCAGATCGGCAACGGGGCGGATATGGGCGCCTGCACGGCTCATCCGGGCCTGCAGATCCACCCGGTCGGATTTCCAATTGCGTCGCGATGCAGCACCCCGGTCCAGCCACTGGTCAAGATCCTGTACCACGGCCTGGGCCGCACGGCGTGCAACCGCCGCGGAGAGCGTCCGGTTGGCATACCGGTTGGCAATGCATTCGGCGGCACGCAGGGATCCCACCTGTCCGGCATTCAACGCCGAGCCGCCCGGCCGGTAGACCCCGTGTGATCCATTGACCTCCCCGACCGGGAACAGGTGCCGGATATTCTCCGATTCCCACCAGAGATCGGCCGCCAGCCCGCCATTGTTGTGCTGGGCACAAACGGCGATCTCGAGCGGTTCCCGGGTAATATCGATCCGGTGGTCCCGGTACAACTCGATGGCTCCCGGGTTCATCTTCTGCAAACGGGCAATCGGGGTTTCCAGCATCGCCTCCGACCGTTCCAGGTACTGCCGTGCTTCACCGCTCAACGTGTCAAAGGCAAACCCTTCCGGGTTGGTCCGGAAATCCAGAAATACCCGGCGCCCCCGGATCACGGTTTCGATATACACCAGGATATCGACCAGCGATGAACCACCCTGCGCCTTGCGCGAATCGAACGGCCACTGGTACCCCTTGAGAAAAACCATCGAATTCATCTGTCCGACCGAATCAAAATAAGGCCGCAGGAATTCCTGCTCGTCCGATCGGCCATCCGCAGCCGTGCTGATGAAGCGCGGGATCACCTGCATGTAGGTTCCCGAAACATTCCAGCGGAATTTCGTGGAGGCCAGGCCGTATTGCGATTCCGGCAGGCCTCGCGCCTTGGCGCCGGCCATCAGGGCCAGGCCGATCGCCCCGGTATGCACCACGGGATACACACTGGTCTGGTAGAGCCCGCCGGGACCTCCCACGGCAAACACCACGTTCTCGGCGATATAGGCTTCAAAATGCCCGGCCGCATCCATCACCACAACCCCCGCGGCACGCCGGCCGTCGAAATCGGGCACCGTGAGCAACTGGACGGCATGGCGGTTTTCCCGGACCGGGATTTTCAGTTCCTGGACCCGTCGGATCAGGGCACGGCACATCTCGCGCGAGGTGTACGGACCGATGGAGGTGGCACGCTGGCGTGGATCATGATCGGTCTTGTATCCGACAAACTGCCCGTACCGGTCCCTCGGGAACGGAACCCCCAGGCTCACCAAATGCAGGAATCCACGCGCGGACAGGGCAGCCTCGACCAGCGCCAGATCCCCGTGCATGCTGCCGCCGGCATGAAACGTCTCCGCCATCACGGCGGGGGCATCGGCATCAACGCCGTATAACGACAACTTGTAGTAGGTCTGCTTGTCGCTGCCGGTGTTGATCGAGGTGCCTAACTTTAATCCCTCGGTCAGGATCAGCACATCCTCCACCCCGTTGGCCCGGAGCTGCACCGCGGCATTGAGCCCGGCCGCCCCACTGCCCAGTACCAGGGTATGCACCTGCACCAGGGGAATCTTCCGGGTACGCCCATCGTCCCGCTTCACACTCATAAAAGCCTGTTTCATGCGTCACTCCTGGTCCGTTGATCTACAGCCGCGGCACCGACAGGCCGCCGTCAATCATCACCACCTGGCCGGTGGAATACCCGATATCACCGCGCACCATCATGGCAACCGCGCGGCCGATGTCTTCGGGCAGCCCCCATCGCGGCTGGATCAGCAACCCGTCCGCGATCAGCTTGTCATACTTCTCCTTCACGGCCGTCGTCATGTCGGTCTGGATGATACCCGGCCGGATTTCATACACCGGAATCCCGAATTCGCCCAGCCGGGCCGCCCACAATCGCGTGGCCATGCTGACTCCCGCCTTGGAAAGGCAGTATTCACCCCGCCCGGTTGAGGCCACGGTTGCCGAGATGGACGAGATGTTCACGATGCAGGCGGGAATGGATGCATCCGCGCGCTTTTGTTCCACCATCCATCGGGCGGCCAGCTGCGTCAGGAAATAGGGCCCTTGCAGGTTGATACGCATGACCCGCTCATAGCTTTCCTCGGTGGCGTCGAGGATGTCGGCCCGCACCAGCGGCGCCACGCCGGCATTGTTGACCAGCACATTCAACCGCCCGAATTTCGTCCGGATGGCCTCCAGCATGGCGGTGCGCGCCACGGCCTGCGTAACATCCGCACGGCAATACAGCACGTCGGCGCCCAGCGACCGCAACGAGCCCAGAGCCTCCCCGACCGCCGTCTCCTCATGAATATCGCAGATGACAATGTCACACCCGTCTGCCGCCAGGTGGCGGGCAATACCCAGCCCGATTCCGCGCCCTGCACCCGTGATCAATGCCACCTTCCGCTTTGCGCCCATGACAACCTTCCTCCTTGCCTGCTTTCAATCCCCTGCATGATGCCGGTGCACCGTAAACCGAATCAAGCGCAAAGCCGGTCCTCCCCGGTTACGCCAGCCCGCGGATAAAATTGGCCTCGTATCCGCCCGGAACCGGATCCCCGGTACGAACCCGTCGCCATAGCCGCACCCATTCGTCGGGATCCCCCGGGGCATGCTGCAGATCCACCCGGAAACACCGGGCGCCGGCCTTGCGCAGGGCGTCAAGGTGGGCAACCAGTTGATAAGGCCGGTCACGAATCATCGCCCATCGGGATCCGTCCTGCCGGATGTGATAACCCTCGCCATTACGTGCCATGAGGTCCATGCCCGTGGTTTCCGGGCGGGTTTCCGACAGGAACAGGGGCGTAAATTGGAAGACGGGAACCTCCAACCGGTCTCCCGCCACGGCGATCAGCTCCGTGAGGTTGTTACGGTCATCCTCGGGAGATGCCGTTACCCGCTCAATACCCCACGCGCGCAACGCGGCATAGGATTGCCGGTTCAGGACATACAGGGGCCAATCGGCGGTGCAGTCCGGCGGCAGTTTCCCGTCACAGGCGGCCTGCAGCAATTCAAGCCCGCCCAGTCCGCTCACTTCCCAGTGCGCCTGCCCGTCCGCCCGCAGGGCACGGACCAGGCGCACCAACGCATCGGTATCCGCCTGGCGGATGATCAACGGCAGGGCCATGCGAAGCACACGACCGGGGAACAGGCGGCTCCAGGTTTCCCACTCCCTGCGGATAACCCTTTCATCGGCAGGAGACGACCAGGCACACACAATCTCGTCCGGCGTTTGCGCGTCCGGTTCATCCCACCGGTCCAGGCCGCAGCCGCTTCGCAATTTAAGCGTCCATCGTTCCCCGCGCGAAGGCCGGCGCGGTTCATCGGGAGCCAGCATGACCGTCCGGGCCAGCCCTTGTAACAACGCATTCCGCTCCTGTGTCCAGGCAGCGGTCACCGCTTCCATCAAACGTCGGCGGGCATCATGAATGGCCGGTAGCGGGACAAACAGATGGTCAGGATCCTCAAGATCAAGCGATTCCAGTTCCCATCCGGTATCCCGGATCCGCTCAAAACTTGACGTCCATGCTGCCCGCGTCTTGTCGGGTTGCCGGGCCGTGTCATACGGCCCTTCCAGCGTGATTTCAACCTGCCCGTTACCGTCGGACAGAGGCGCAGCCACCCGTACCCCGTCCCGTCGCAAGGCGACCCGTACACGCAGGGACCGCCGCATCCGGAACACGCCGGGACGCGGACGTTCAAAATCATAGCGGCGTTTGACGGCCTGGGAGGATGCACAATACACTGGGGCGCCCGCCGGAAGAACCGGATAATCCACCGGCAATTCCACTTCAACCCGGGCACCCGCCGCCGTCTGGATGACCAGGCTGCCGCTTACGCCGGATTTCCCCACCAACCGGAGCCCGTTGACGGCAAACCCGAACGGCTGGGCGGAACCCGGCAGATCAATTTGCAGACCATCATGTTTTTCAAGCGCCCGTGAACTCTGGAACACCAGCCAGACCTTGCCGGTGGCATCCGTCCGGATCGACTCCACGCGACCCACCGGTGTCCCCCGATGTCCGACCGTCCGGCTGTCAATCACCGGGGCATCCGGGCTTCCCGGCAGATAGAGCGGGGTCCAGGGCCGGCTGAAGATGGTCTGCAGGTCTGACTCCAGCGCCCGTGCCTGCGCATCGGTCAACGCACCGTCCAACCGACGGCGGTAGTAATCGGTCACGGCGGCCACGTACAGGGCGCTTTTCATCCGCCCCTCGATTTTCAGGCTCGAAACACCCGCCTCGCGCAAGGCCGGCAGATAATCCCCAAGGGCAAGGTCTTTCATTGAGAACGGCAACCCGGCCGCCGACGGCACATACCGTCCCGTTCCAGGCGAAAAGGATTCCCGGCAACAATAGGCACAGCGGCCGCGGTTCCCGCTCCGTCCCATGGCATGCGATGAAAACAGGCACAGGCCGCTGTAGGAGTAACAGAGGGCGCCATGGATGAAGACTTCCGTTTCAAGCCCGGATGCGGCGGCAATATGCCGGATTTCCACCAGGGTCAGCTCACGGGCCAGCACGACGCGCCGGCATCCGAGTGCACGGAGCCGGCGGGCGCCTTCCAGGTTATGCACCGCCATCTGGGTGCTGGCGTGCACGCGCAATTCCGGGAAATGCCGGTTCAGGATCCTCAGTACGCCGGCATCCTGAACGATTACCGCATCCACGCCGATATCCCGGACATCTCCGAGCAGGCGCACCACGTCCGGCAGTTCCCGGTCCTGGATCAGGGTGTTGACGGTCACAAACACCCGGCGAACCGGAACGAGGCTGTGGGCATACGCTGCCAGCTCATCAAGGCTTTCCAGGGTCATGTTATCCGCCTCGGCACGGGCGGAAAACCGTGAAAGCCCGGTGTAAACCGCATCGGCCCCGTAATGAAGGGCTGCATAGGCGGCATCCTTGCCACCGGCCGGCGCCAGCAATTCAGGCCCTCGTCCCGCCTGGCGTTTCGGATTAACGGAACGTTCCATAGGTACGGGCTTCATCGTATAGGGCAAGGATGTTCTCAACCGTGGTGTTGGATTGGATGTTGTGACAGGGAGCCACGATGTAACCGGTCCGGTCGGAGGCCAGGGCATCGATGCAGTGCCGGACCTCGGCCCGCACATCCGCGGGGGTTCCGAACGGCAGGATCCGCTGGTTCTCGATCCCGCCATGGAAACAGACCCGTCCACCAAAGGCCGCCTTGAGTTCCGCCATATCCATACCCGGGCACGACCATTGGATGGGATTCAGGATGTCGATCCCCATACCCACCAGGTCCGGCAGGAATTCCCGGCAACTGCCATCATCATGGTGAAACACCCGGATCCCGTAATCATGGCACAGGTTGATGAACCGCCGGTGATGCTCCCGGTAAAAGGTCCGGTACAAGTCGAGGCTGATCATCGGCCCGGTCTGGCTGCCCAGGTCATCCGTCACCTGGCTGAGATCAATCAGGCCGCGGCAGGCTTCGAACATGCGCCGATGATGCTCGAAGAAGAAATCGCCCAGGCGCTTCAACAACGCGTGCATCAGGTCCGGGCATTCGTAGGGATCAACCAGCGATTGTTCAAGCCCGCGCAGCAGGTTGTGATAATAGAAAGGCGCCATGTACCCGCACATCAGGACCTTGCGGGAGCGTTTCTCGACCGCCGCTTCGCGCATTTTCGAATAATCGAACCAGTCGGCCGACGGCCAGGCATACCGGTCAAGGTCGTTTACGGATTGGGCAAATGCCAGCGGGTAATGGCTCTGTTCCTGGTAAGCCCCGCCGTTGTATTCGGCGCGCCGGCACCGGATCCCCCAGAAATTGACGCTTTCCCCCTCCGGCATAACGGGCAGCGGGGGTCCGATATAGTCCGGTCCGACATGCTCCATGCCGTCAACGCCCAGGGCGTCGTTGACGTTCACCCCTTCCCCAAAATGGGCCTGCAGTTTGGCCATAGTCTCGGCGGTCGCCCATAAATCCGTCGGCACCCGGTCCACCGGTTCATGCGCCATCACCGCCAGCATACGGTCCCGTGAATTCATACGCTCCGCCTTTCTCCCGACCATATCCGGTCCAGCCCGGTAACGCCATAAGCCCGGAAAATACCCGATTCATCCGAATTGAAGAATCCCATGGTACCATCCGGTGAGAGGAACGGATGCGGATGCGTGCTCTTCTCCCAGGAGGTATGCGGATGGACAATCACCTGGAGATGGCGGAACGGATCCCGTCCGGATTCCCCGAGTTCCATGACCACCACCCGTCCCCCCTCGTCAGAAGGTGCGGTGTCGGAAATCATGACGGATCCTTTCCGGTCGGTGGCAAAATGCATGTAGGCCGGTTTGACAACCAGGCGGCTCAAGTCGTTCCAGGTTCCTCCCGGCGTCTTGAATCCTTCATGCCCGGTGTGCGGTACCGCCTGCGACTCCAGAAGGCGTAAGCCATCGGGGCCGGCGGTGCTGGTGATGCCCCTCGTGCCCTGCCCCCGCCAGCATTGATGCCCCTGGCACTGTTCGCGGCCATCCCGGCACCAGGGGAAGTCCCGCAGATTCGTTCCGTCATCCCGGATCAGGTGGATATCCGCGCCGGCGCCACCGACGAGTTTGACATACTGACCGTTCACATCGCATGAATTGCCGTGATTCTCCTGGATCATGATGTCCCGCAGGGCCACCGGATCCGTGCTCCGGCAGTATTGGGGATGCAAATTGCACCAGGTAGGCCCCTGGACGATCACCTGGACATCCGGCTTTTCCAGGTTGAACACCATCAGCCCCCAGGGAGCATTCGCGGTGGACCCGTCCCCCAGGTAAACCGCCAACGCCAACCGCCGGCCATCGGACCGGATCGAGGAAAGCGGATAGATCCGGCTGGGATGCGCGTTGACACCGGGAAGGGGGCTGTCGATCACCAGCAGCGTCTCGCGGTTGCTCCGGTCCAGATTGACGCGCTTCAAGGTGAGCCGGCCGCCGCCAACAACGGTCTCGTTGACGAAATAATACATCGTACGGCCATCCGGTGTCAGGGAAGGCGCCGTCGCACCCGCTTCATCCGTCAACGGGATCACCGGGCCCTTGTCCCCGGGATCGCACAACAGGTAACGATGGCGTGGATCCTTGGGATCGCTGCCATGGGCATGGGCAGACTGATGGAAAACAAACCGTTTTGAGTCGGGGGTGAAGATTTGAGCCTCCATGTAGATATGGCTGCTGGTGACGTCCGGGTCCCCGCGCAGTTCGAACAGGTGCAATCGATCCCGATATTCCGGCATCAACAGCTCATCGCGATCCACCACGTTCACGTTTTTCATATCTTCACTCCTGCCAGGTATGCTGGCGGCCTGGTCCACCCCAGGCGGGCCAGCCTGAACCGGCACGCCACGGCCACACATCCCAGGCCGTATTGCACGCTACGCTTGAAATTGATGGAGGACGCCTCTTCGAAATATTTGGTCGGACAGCTGATCTCGGCTATGATCTGCCGTTGCCAGATGATCTGGGCCAGCATCTGGTTGTCGAAGATGAAGTCGTCGGAATTCTCGTCCAGCGGCAGGCGCTCAAGCAATTCACGGGAAAAGGCCCGGTATCCCGTGTGGTATTCCGACAGTTTGGCGCCCATCAGCAGGTTTGAGAACGCCGTAAGCAGGCGGTTGGAGATGTATTTCCATCCCGGCATCCCGCCCGCCAGCGAATACCCGCCCAGGATTCGCGATCCCAGCACACATGGGTACAGGCCGTTGCCGATCAAGGACGCCATGGCCGGGATCAATTGGGGCGTATACTGGTAGTCGGGATGCACCATGATCACGATGTCGGCCCCTTCCTTCAAGGCTTCCCGGTAACAGGTCTTCTGGTTCGACCCGTATCCCCGGTTCACCGGATGCACATGGACCTTCACGCCGGCCAGCGAACGTGCCTTCTCGACCGTCAAATCGCGGCTGGCATCATCCACCAGAATAACCTGGTCAACAACGCCCTGGTCCATGACCTCGCGATAGGTCTTCTCCAGCGTCTTCTCCGCGTTGTACGCGGGCATAACGACCACGACTTTCTTGGCTTTATACATCGTGTAAATTCCCTCTCTTGAAATGTGTCGGATACTATACCCCCCCCCGGATAAAGTCCATCCCCTATCCCCCAAAGGACACAAACTCATGGGTATGCCCACCGGGCACCATACGAACATTTTTGTGATGGACACTCAGCATCCATTATTATTAATTTAATATTCAATTATGTTTCATTTATTACGTTAAAATTCATCGAACGGAATCGGGTGGCCATGCAGACACGACAGAAAAACAACCGAAAGCAATCAAGGGGACGACCCCGTAAATTCACGGATTCCAGCCGTCCTGTAACGGTGACACTTCCCGAACACACCTTGCAACAGCTTGCCGCCATCGACAAGGACCGGGCACGTGCAATCGTCAAAAGCGTGGATTTCGCAACCGGTTCAGGCACGGATGCCCCGAATCCTGTTGAATTGATTGAAGTGGCTTCCGGCAAGGCCATCATCGTGGTCGGTCCCAGCAAGGCGTTGCGAACCATACCCTGGCTGAAGATGATCGAGATCACCCCCACCCGTTACCTCCTCGCCCTGCCATCCGGGAAAGCCATTGAATCGCTGGAGGTCACCATCCGTGACCTTATCGAAAACCGGAAGGACGCACCGGAAGGTCCGGAAAAAGCCCTGCTGGAGGAATTGTGCAAGGACCTCGGCAAGCATCGACGCAGCGAAAAAGTAACACGGGGAGAATTACTCTTCGTGGAGATATAACCCATACTTATTACCGCCAGGGGAAAAACCGAGATATGTCCCGGCTTCAAAAATCCATTTGGATCGCGCTGATCGGAACCGCCGTCGCGCTCCGTATCGCATTCTTCACGATCAGCGTCACCCGGGTTCAACCGTCCTCGGACGAAAGTGCCGTCATGCTCCAGGCGAGGCAAATCACCCAGGGAAAACTCCCCCTGCTTTTTCTAAGCCAACCCTACCTGTTCCCGGTGGAAGCCTACCTGGTCGCCCCTTTTTCAGGACTGCTCCCGTGTTCCGCCTTGGGTGCCCGGCTTCTGCCCGCCCTGGCCGGCTTTCTCTCCCTGCTTATCGCCACGTGCGTGATGCGACGCGTTTCACCCAGTGGAATCAAACCAATCAACCTCCTCTTGATTCTCTTTCCATCCTCCTATCTCCTGATGCTGCAGGCCGCCTATGCGCTTCCAGGTTATGTTTCCGCACAGGTCCTGGGCGGCATGTCGATATGGGGAGCTTTATACAACCGGCAGGACAGTCACCACCCGATATTAACCGCCTTGCTGACAGGATTCATTGCCGGTCTGTCGTTCAGCAGTCACCCCCTCATGCTACCTTTCGTGCTGGTCGGTACCCTGTATGTCTGCCTGGACCACAACCTGCCGGTATCCCTGAAACATTCAGCCGGGTTCCTTCCGGGACTGTTGCTGGGCCTCATCCCGTATATTCTGGCGAAAATTCATTTCCCGGACGCTTATTCCGACGTAACCGCCATGCGCGGAATCACAGATGCCCTGAAACATTTGTGGACCCCGACTTTCAACCCGACCCTGACCACGGCCCTCGGGATACGGACCTGCCTCTTCCCGGACCAACGCGCTATCGGGCCATCCGCCTCCATACTTATGGCATGTGCAACATTTCTGGCCGCCATGCTGCTTGGCATGTTGGTATGGCGGGCATGGATGTTTGTCCGACGTGTGTTCCGGGAAAAACGGGTTTACCTGGAGGATCAGGATCTGTTTATCGGAATTACCACACTTTCCATCCTTGCCTTTGCCCTCAACAAGCGGGCCGATGCCGAAAGCTACCGCTATCTCCTCCCGGTACTCTTGTGTTTTCCCTTCCTGATCAACAGCCTATACATTCAGACGGGCGGCGGGACGCGTAAAGCCGTTGCAGGGTTCATCGTGTGCATCACCCTATGGAATCTTGGTTCATCGGTCCGGCTGATGGGATACTGGAACCATCGCGATTTCGCCGGAAAGGAAGCGGCCCTGCCAGACCTGAACCCGGCACTCAACTATCTGGAAACCAACGGCATCCGGTATTGTGTGGCTTCTTACGGGGCAGCGTATCGCATAAATTTCCAGTCCGGATACCGTATTGTGTGCGCACAACCGGTCAACGAACGATTTCCGAACTGGCCTCTGGCCTACAAGGATCAGGTGGATGCCGCTACGAATGTCGCTTACGTTCTGACGGATTCCATCCGTTTCCTGAAACCGGCCATCTTCGAACGACATCTGCGGACCATGCATATCGAATGCCGCACGGCGAAAGCTGGCGATTTCACCATCTACCACGAATTTCGGAAAACCGTCCCATCTCCCCCCGTCCACCCCGGCCCGTTCACCCTGTCTGCCAGCCATCAACCCGAGAACGCCAAACACCTGACGGATGGTATCCTGAAACAGCCCTGGTCATCCTGCGCGATCCAGGAATCCGGGATGTGGGTTGAGGTCACGTTCCCAGCCCCGGCCGTCATCACCGGCATGCAAATCTTTTATGATCGCTGGGGAAACGCGACCCCGCGTGAATTGGATTTTTTCAAATCGACCGGCAACGGATGGGAACACCTGGCCTCCATCAAGACCGAGCTGGATAAATTCGGGTTCCCGGGCGACCATCCGGTATATGGAAAAGAACCCCAAACGGTCACCTGGCCCGCAACATCCGTCTCCGCCATCCGCATGGTAATAACCCGACCAAGACCCATGAATCACTGGGTCATCGGCGAGCTTCAGTTGCTCAGTCCCTGATCGTGATCCCCGCACCTGCCGGGGCGCAGCCAACTCGTTCCAACGGAATTTCTACGGGAAAAACTCCGCTTTACCTGGGCATCGTTCTCCCGATACCATGCCGGCTGTATTGTTTCGTGGGGCAACATCAAGAAAGTCAGGCGTGGACAAACACCGGTTACATATCGCGACAGGCATACTGGTCCTGTTTCTCGCCTTCGCACTCCGGCTCCTATTCTTCACGACCAGCATCACCCACCTGCCGGCATCCAGCGATGAGGTGCTATCCATCCTGCAGGCCAAACGCATCGCCGCCGGCCACACACCCCTGCTGGTAAAGGCCAATACTTACCAATTCCCGGTCGAGTCTTACCTCTCGACCCCGTTCACAAGGCTCCTGCCACGGAACGCCTTCGGGGCCCGGTTCATCCCCCTGTTGCTGGGATTTGCGACCACCGGTTTCCTGGCATTCATCATGCTCCAACTCGTCCCTTTCAAGCGCTCCTGGCCCGCCCTCCTGTTGCTCCTCTTCCCGTCCGCCTACCTGCTGATGCTGCAAACCGCCTACATGATTCCCCAGCACAATTCATTGCTTCTCCTATGCACGCTGGCAGTCGCGGCCGCCGTTCTCCACCGGAAAAAACGGGAGTATCCCGCCTGTTATGCGGCAGCCGCCGGCCTCCTGGCCGGCCTGGCCTTCAGCAACCACTTGGTGGCCCTGCCCGTACTCGTCATGGTTGTGCTGTTCATCATGTTGGATGAACACCCTCATTACCTTCGAAAGTCAACACCCGCCGTGCTGGCCGGCCTGATCCTGGGCACCGCACCCTACTGGTTGGCCCTCCGGTTCCTGCCCGGCGCCTATGGGGCGGTCACCGGCATGGACACGATCCCCAAGGCCATCTCGAAATTATGGCCGTACACCATTACCTATACCCTGCCCCGGGCACTGGGCTTCAACCCCTGCCACTTCCCCGACAGCCGTGAGACCCTGGAAGTCATGCCGGGACTCGAGTCGGTATGGGGGATACTGTTCGTCATGGGCCTGCTGGCGGGAGTTGTATACGAAGCCTTCCGCATAACCCGATACACCATCCGGAACCGTTGGCCCACCCTGACGACCGGCGGGTTGTTCACCGGCATCTGTGCCATCACCCTCCTGCTGTTCGTGCTCAATAAACGTTCCACGGTTGAATCGTTCCGGTACCTGCTTCCGCTGGTGGTGTTCTACCCCTTCCTGCTTTTACCTTCCCCGGATCAACCCTCCTCCCGGCCGCTCAGCCTGGTGCGCACCTGCGGTATCCTGGTCGTGGCGGGAATCAACATCCTCATGACAATCCGCCTTGCGGAGTCCTGGCAAACACCCGGTTTTGCGGTCAAACAGGCCAACATCGCCGACATCCAACCCGCCATTGCCCGTCTGCGGGAACTCGGCATCACCCATGCCTGCGCTTCCTACTGGGCCAGTTACCGCATGACCTACGAAACCGATGGGGCCATCACCTGCAGTCAACCGATCAACGAGCGGTTTCCCGGCTGGTATGTGCCCTACAAAGCGAAAGTCGACGCCTCAACCAACGTGGCCTATGTGCTCACCGAGGGCATCCGTTTCCTCAAGCCGCACATCTTCGACCGGCACCTCGCGACCATGGGCGTGACCAGTCAACGTGAAATCCACGGGGATTTCGTCGTGTACCACGATTTCCGGCAGACGGAGTCCGTCGCGGCACGCACGTTGATTCCACCGGATCACCTGGTGCTGAGCGCCAGCCACAACTCGGCCGCAGCCATCCAGGCCAACGACGGGGATCCGGAAACCCGATGGATGACGGACGGATCGTTCCAGGAGTCCGGGATGTGGTTCCAGGCCGCATGGGATCAACCCCGGACCGTATCCGCCATCCGCATCACCTACCACCGCTATTACCATGACCATCCACCCTTGATGGACGTCCGCCTACGCACCGAAACAGGCTGGGAAAACGTTACCAACGGTATTCCCGGCACCATCGACAAGTTCGAGTTTCTCAACGGCCATCCGGTATACGGGGGGATCGCCCGGCAAACCATCGCCATCCCGCCCCGAACCGCCCGATCCATCCAGCTGGTCATCAACCAGCCCAATCCCCGATCCTGCTGGAGCATCTGCGAACTTGAATGCTTCGAGCAATCCGCCTCCCTACCGGTCACCCCGACCGGACCGGACCGTCAATGAACCCGATCCTCCTGGTCGCCATCAATGCCCGCTACACGCACCCGAACCTTGGGCTCCGCTGCCTGCTGGCCAATCTCGGCGACCTGCGATCACGCGCCATCCTCAACGAATTCACCCTGTCCGACACACCGGACGAGATGGCACGCCGGATACTCGACCGGTCGCCTGCCCTGGTCGCCATCGGGGTCTATATCTGGAACCGGCGAAAGGTCGAGGAACTGGTCGACCGCCTGCGCGAAGCACGGCCGGAATTGCCGGTCATACTTGGCGGCCCCGAGATATCCTACGACACGGAATCGCCCCTGGCCCGCAAAGCCAACTGCGTCGTGTGCCATGAGGCCGACCGCGCGTTTGCCACAACCTGTACCGCCATTCTTGCCGGTCAATCGGTCCCGCCGGTGATCATGCCGGACCTGCCCGATCCCGCGGCAATCGCCCTGCCCTATGGCGAATATACGGAGGATGACCTGGCCAACCGGATACTCTATGTGGAAACCAGCCGCGGTTGCCTGTACGGATGCGAATATTGTGTTTCCGCCATTGCCCCGGGCGTGCGCTACTTCGATACCGACCGCCTGTTCGCCGCTTTTCACCGCCTGCTTGACCGTGGCGCCACCCGGTTCAAGTTCGTCGACCGGACCTTCAACCTGAACCCTGAACATGCCGGCAAGGTGCTCGACTTCTTCCTGGAACGCTGGCGGTCCGGCATGTGCCTGCACCTTGAAATGACCCCCACCCGTCTGCCGGACAATTTACGCAGCCTGCTGCTCCGGTTTCCCCCCGGCGGACTGCACATTGAGGTTGGAATCCAGACCTTCAACCCGGCGGTTTCCCGCCGGGTGGGGCGCCCCCTGGACATCGCCACCGCCGAAAACACCCTCCGGTTCCTGGTTCAGGAGGTGAAGGCAACCGTCCATGCCGACCTCATCGCCGGCCTGCCGGGCGAGTCAACCGACTCGTTTGAATCCGGATTCGACCGCCTGGCGGCCCTGCAACCCGCCGAGATCCAGGTCGGCATACTCAAGCGGCTGCACGGAACCCGCATCGACCGGCACGCCGCCGAATGGCGCATGGAATTCCGTACCGAATCCCCCTACGACATCCTCGGTACCAGCGGAATGGACGCAGTCTACCTCGATGGGGTCCGCCGTTTTGCCTCACATTGGGAACGCATCGTCAACCGCGGACTGTTGCCCCATGCCCTTTCACTGATCAGTTCCGGCGAGCCATCCATCTACCACGCGTTTGATGCATGCAGCCGGTATGTCGCGGAACACATGGGATTACACAGCCTCAACCTGGTACGGTTGACTGAAGTGCTGTTCGAATTCCTCACCCGGGAACGGGGCCTTCCCGAATCCGAAGTCCGGAACGTGCTGCGCAGCGATTTCAGTGACCAGGGGCGCCGGCGCTCACTACCCCATTTCCTCGACACGATCTGATGCCCATCGTGTTCCGGTCCGTTTACGGGTCGACGGACCGGCGGCGTTCCGCCAGCCACTCCCGGCATTCGGCGCCCCGCTCGTTGCTCAATCCGGCACGTACATGGTTCGCCACCGCCTCCCGGCCATACACATCCGCGGCCAGCTCATAGGCGTTGGACGCCTTCTCAAAGGCGTCCAGCATGCGGTTCTGCATCCGTTTCACCTGTCCCTGGGACTGCTGTTCACGCACCCGTTCACTCACCCGGCGGTATTCCCGCACCACCCGTTTCCAGTTTTCGGCGGATCGCTCGTAATTCAATGCGGCCATCCGGTGCAGTTCACCCGCCTTGAAATTCATGTCCGCGGCCTGGATCAGGCCATTGCGCCGGTCCGTTTCCTCCAGGTATTCGCGCTGGCACAATTCACGCGATATCCACAGGACTTCTTCCGCTTCCACCTGTTGGGACAGGGCGGCCTTCATGCGGACCTCGGCGGCACGGGTCCAGTCATTGGCAACCGTCTCATCCGCCGACCCCGCAACCCCTTCCTGCTGCCCCCGTCCGGTGCAGATCATCATGGACAACACGGCCAGCATGGCAACCTGTACTACCGGGTTCCGGATCATCGTCCGTTTCATTACTTGCTCCTTTGTCAATCAGCCCCGACTCCCACCACATCGTTTCTATACCCCATCAGCCCGGCGTCCGCAAGCCTGACCACCCCGGTAATTGACTGTACACGGTCAACCTGCCTGCGCTAGGTTCCTGACTGTTCCGTTAACTGACAACCCGAATGGAGCTGACCATGGATATCCATGACATCGACATCAACGCCATCGCCGACCGGTATGAACGGGCCTTCCGTCGCGAACCGACCGACCGGCCGGTCTTCAACATCTCCTACCAGTTGGGCAAAACCATAAGCTATCCCCCCACCCCGCCAACCATCCGGGATCAATGGTTCAATTTCGACTGGCGGATGGATTGCGCCGAAAAGAACCTGGAGAACACCGGCTTCCTCTGCGAGGGATTCCCCACCGTTTCCTGCAACCTCGGTCCCGATATCCTCGCTGGATACACCGGCAGCGAACTGGTGATCGAAAGCACCAGTACCAATTGGGCCCGCTTCCGCGTGTCCGACTGGTCAAAGGAACCTCCCATCACCTTCCAAAAAGAGGGTTTTTACTGGAAGGAAACCGAACGGTTCCTGAAGTTGAGCTGCTCCCGGGGCAAGGGACGCTGGTTGACCTGGTCCGGCGATCTGCACACCAATGGCGACGGCCTGGCCGCCCTGCGCAACCCCCAGAACCTCCTGCTCGATCTCTACGACTGCCCCGACGAGATCCACCGGCGCATGAAGGAAATGCACCGCGTGTTCGAACAAGTACTCGAGGCAACATTCGCCATCACCCTGCCCGGCAACCAGGGTCTCTCGTCCAGCTGGTGCGTGGCCGCCGCCCGGGGCCGCTTTGCCGCCATCCAGAACGACTTCTGCTGCATGGTCGGACGCGAAATGTTCGACGAATTCTTCAAAGCCTACGTGGAGAAGGAAGCTTCCCTGCTCGATCACTCCATCTACCACCTCGACGGACCCGGCGCCATCCAGCACATCGAATCCATCTGCGAATCACCCCATCTCGATGTGATCCAATGGGTGCCGGGTGCCGGCCAGAAACCCACCAGCCAATGGCCGGAACTCATGCAGAAAATCCAGGCACTCGGCAAGGGGCTCTGGATCCACGGGTCCCCCCGCGATCAGCTTGAAATTCTCAAACAGGTCAAACCCGAGGGATGCATGTACAATCTCGGTTTCCCCAACCGCGACGAGGCGGAAGCCTGGGTCCGGGAAGCGGACACCATCCTCAAGGCGAAATGTCCGGTCTGCTCGGGAAATACACGTCGTTCACCTTGCAAAGGAATCTGACCATGCTTGGAAAATCCTATTCGATCAACTGGCTCACGCGAAACCTGGTCCCGCAGAACCGCTGGAAGCCCTACCCCCGCATCTCCGATCGGCACGCATGGCAATCCCTCCCGTCCGCACAACGCAAGGCCATACTCCACCAGGGCAACGATAGCCTGGATAAACCCTGGCCTGAACTCCCGGCAACGCTTTACCTGGATTTTGCCCGGACGGGTAATCGGCGGCGCTTCGAAATGCCCTGGTTTGAACGCCGGCGATTGCTGGCAGCCTTGACCCTCGCGGAATGCGTGGAAAACAAGGGGCGCTTCACCGATGCCATCATCAATGCCATCTGGTCCATCTGCGAGGAATCCTCCTGGTGTTTTCCCGCCCATGTCGGCGGTCAGAAAGCCGGCGTCGGCTTGCCCGACACCGCGGAACCTACCGTGGACCTGTTTGCCGCCGAAACCGCCTCCCAACTCGCCTGGACCCGTTACCTGCTTGATACCGCATTGGATACGGCCTCCCCGCTGGTCATGCCGCGTATCGAACGCGAAATCATCAACCGGATCTTGACCCCCTGCCTCCAACGGGACGACTTCTGGTGGCTGGGATTCAAGGGCCGACACGTCAACAACTGGAACCCCTGGATAAACTCGAACTGGCTCTCCTGTGCCCTGCTGATCGAACCGGACAACCGCCGCCGCATCCAGGCAGTTGCCAAGATCCTCCGAAGCCTTGCCGTCTTTACCGACAGCTACCCCGACGACGGCGGTTGCGACGAGGGGCCCTCCTATTGGACACGGGCAGGCGCCTCATTGTTCGACAACCTCGACCTGCTCCACCGCGCCACCCGTGGCCGCCTGGACCTCTTCAAGCATCCCAAAGTCCGCGAGATAGGACGCTTCATCTACCGTGCCCACATCGCGGACCGGTGGTTCCTCAACTTCGCCGATGCACCGGCCATCATGACCGCCCCGGCAGGACTGGTCTTCCGTTTCGGGCGGCGAATCACCGACCCCGCCATGCAATCCCTGGCACGTTACTTCCATGCCGGCCGGAATGGACAGGCGACCGGCACACTGCTCCGGACGCTACCCGACCTGTTCGACAGTTCAGGTATCGACCGGAAATCTGCAAAGCCCCCCCTCCCGAGGGATGTCTGGTTACCGGATACCCAGGTGATGGTCGCCCGCTCGTTCGCCGGTAGAACCACAGGACTGACCTTGGCCGCCAAAGGCGGCCATAACGCCGAGAGCCACAACCATAACGATGTGGGCCATTTCGTGTTGTTCCACGACGGCAACCCGGTGCTGGTCGATGCCGGGGTCGAAACCTATACCCGCAAGACCTTCAGCGCCCAGCGCTATACCCTCTGGACCATGCAATCGGCGTATCATAACCTGCCGACCATTAACGGTGTCATGCAGCAGAACGGCCGTGAATTCCAGGCGCGTAACCTCTGCTATAAGGCTACCCGCCAGACGGTTGACTTCTCCCTCGATATCGCCCCGGCCTATCCGGCCCAAGCCGGGCTCACCTCCTGGGTCCGATCCCTCCACCTCGATCGGGGCGAACTCATGATCCTGAAAGATGGTTACCAGTCCCACCGTAATCCGAAACAGCTTGAATGGTCGTTTCTCACCCCCTGCCGGCCGGTATTGAAATCCAACGGCATCCAGCTCACCGATCGATCACTGCCCGGCAAATGCATCTCGGGTACCGCCATGCTGACCTATGACACCGCACGCATGACGTCACGGGTGGAACCCGTCACCATCACGGATGACAGGCTGAAGGCCATCTGGGGCGGACAGTTGTTCCGCATCCGCCTTCAAGCCCGGCATCCGAAATCCACGGATCAATACCAGTTTGAAATACGGCCGGCCACACCGTCCGGACGCTAACGCAGAAGGAGTTCCCGCCATGAACGATTACTACCGTTTCCCTGCCGGCTTCCTCTGGGGTACCGCCACCGCCTCCTACCAGGTTGAAGGCGCCGCCCGCGAAGACGGACGCGGCCCCTCGGTCTGGGACACCTTCTCCCACGCCCCCGGCAACGTCGATTCGGACCATACCGGCGACGTCGCCGTCGATCAGTACCACCGCTACCGCGATGACGTGAAGCTGATGAAGGATCTCGGCGTCAAGGCCTACCGCTTCTCGATTGCCTGGCCGCGGGTGCTCCCCGGGGGGACCGGT
>Ga0156641_1139_pt2 | contig 23650 bp, 17 predicted proteins | sample RifOxyC3_FD_110715 | JGI IMG/M metagenome (GOLD analysis project Ga0156641, IMG submission 110715) | Lentisphaerae bacterium RIFOXYC12_FULL_60_16 | reverse complement strand
GGCCTGTACGACGAGGACATGGTCCACGACGTAACGCATGTAGTATGCCATGATGTACCAGGAGCTGGCATTCAGTCCGAGCAGGATCATGCACAGCGCCAGCCAGCCGCGGTGCGGCAGGACGTAGCGCTGGAAGAAACGGCGGTAGAGGCTTATCCCGCCCTGTTCGGGGGGCCGTTCGAGGCTTGGCCGGTAGGCCATGCGCCGGCGTTCATAACGGCGGGGGCGGGGGATCATGGCTCCACCTCCAGGACCCCTTGTCCCATGTGGCGCAGATACAGGTTGCGGTATTCGCCGTGGGGCCGGGCCATCAGGTCGGCATGGCAGCCGGTCTCGAGGATGCGGCCCTGGCGGAGGAGGACGATCGGGTTGGCGTTGCGGATGGTGCTGAGGCGATGGGCCACGACAAAGGAGGTGCGCCCCTGGAGGAAACGCGCCATGGCGACCTGGATGGCCTGTTCGGAATCGCTGTCGAGGGAGCTGGTGGCCTCGTCCATGATGATCATGGCCGGGTCGGCGAGAACGGCCCGGGCGATGCTGACCCGCTGTTTCTGGCCGACGGACAGGTGGATGCCATGGCGTCCGCCGCAGGGGGTGTCGAATCCGCGCGGGAGCGCCATGATCTCGTCGTGGATTTCCGCGACGCGGGCCGCGGCTTCGATTTCGTCGCGGGAGGCGGTGGGGCGGCTGTAGCGGATGTTGTCGGCGATGGGGATGTCGAACAGCAGGGGTTCCTGCAATACCAGGCCGAACTGGCGGCGGAGGGTGTGCGGATCCATCTCGCGGATGTCGGTTCCGTCGATGCGGATGGCGCCGTCCAGTACGTCGTAGAATCGCAGCAGGAGCGACACCAGGGTGGTCTTTCCGCATCCGGTCGGTCCCACCAATGCCACGGTATTGCCGGCGGGGACGGCCAGGCAGAAGTCATGGAGAATAATCCGGTCGGGATGGTAGCCGAAGCGGACATGATCGAATTCCACGTTGCCCCGAAGGCGGGCGGGTATCCGGCGGGCGGATCGTTGTCGGGGGATTTCCGGCTGTTCGTGGAACAGGCCCAGGATCCGGCCCATGGAGACGCCGGCATCCTGCAACTGCTGGGCCAGCAGGGAGAAGCGGACGGCCGGATCGAGCAATTGGATGGCGTAGGACGTCAGCGCGATGACGTCACCGTAGGAAGCCTTGTCGTTCAGGACCAGCCAGCATCCGGCGAAGTAGATCACGGCGCGCCCGATGTCGCGGATCAGCACCGTGTTCATGTTGAATTCGATGGATGCGAATTCCGTGTTGCGGATCAGGTTGAGGTTGGTGTCGGATAATTGGCGGAAGGCGATGTGTTCGCGATCTTCCGCCCCGTAGGTCTTGACTGTGAGGTTGGCGGCGAGCTGGTTCTGGAGGGCGCCGGCAAGCCGGTCCTCGGCGCGGCGGTGTTGGCGGGTGGTCACCCGGAGGCGGCGGTAATTCAGCCGGTAATTCAGGACGAAAAGGGCCACTACACCGAGCAGCAGCCAGGACATGGACCGGTTGATCGTGAACGTGATGCTGAGGGCAAACGTGGCGCAGACCAGGTCTGACAGCACCTGCACGGCCTGGGCGGTGGCCACCTGCTGGACCGTGCTGCTGTCGGTGAGCAGGCGGTTGATCAATTTGCCGACACTGTGCTTGCTGAAGAACCGCATGGAGAGCGACAGCAGGTGTTCATACAGACGGGTCCGGATGGAGAGGATCAGGCGCTGGCCGACGATCGCGAGCCCCTGCACCTGGAGAAAGGCGCTCATGGCATGCACGACCGGCACGGTGATCATCAGGATGCCCAGGCCCCACAACAGGTTATGTTCACCACGGGTGATAACGCGGTCAATAATCGCCCGCGTCATCAGCGGCGGGGTCATGGCGATCAACGAGATACCGGCGGTCAGAATGGCCAGACCGGCCAATTGCCGTCGGAACGGGTAAAGAAACCGTCCAATTTCCCGCCATACCTGTTGTTTCGGTTGCCGGGGGCGGGATTCACCCGGGGGTTTATCAGATTCCATGATTCAAGCGCCTCATCATGCCACCCGATCATACAGGCACAAGCAAAAAGCAAAAATAATACTTCCCTTTACCGGCAGCCGGAAATTGATAGTATGGTTCCCGTCCAGAGACACTGTAACCATGGCCAAGATACTGATCATAGACGATGAAGCCCCGATCCGGGAGGTTCTATCCAAAGTGCTCCAGGCGGTGGGGCATGTGGCGGTTGCCTCGGGTGACGGCCATGACGCCTTGCGGCGGATCGGCTCGGAACCGTTTGACCTGGTTCTTTGCGACATGCGCATGACCCCGGTTGACGGGCTTACCGTGCTGAAACAGGCCCATGCCATCAAACCGGATCTGCCCTTCCTCATGTTGACGGCATACGGTTCGGTGGATGTCGCCAAGGAGTCCATGCAGGCAGGGGCATTCAACTTCCTCTCCAAACCCTGGAAAATGGATGAGTTGTTGCTGAATATCCAACGCGCAGTCGGACATGAGGTTCGTCCGTCGTCTGGGGCTTCCGGGGTACAGACGTCCCGGACGGAAATGGTTCCCGACTGGTCAACCGAGCCGTGGGCGGAACCTGTCCGGCGTTTGGCGGCAACCAGCGCTCCGGTCCTGATCACCTGTTCCGATGCTGATCGGATGCGGGTTGCACGCCTGATCCATGACCAGGGCATCCGCCAGGCCGGACCGTTTTGCGTACTGGATTGTGCGGGATTGCCGGAACCGATTCTCTTGGTTGAAATGGTGGGATGTGCCAAGGGCTTTGTGCGCGGGATTCCCGACAGCCGGTCCGGCATGCTCGAGAAGGCGTTCGGTGGAACGTTGATCCTGGATGAAGTGGCCTGGATGCCCCATAAGCTCCAGGGGGATTTGATCCGTATCATCCAGAGCGGGGTTGTCAAACGGATGGGTGGGGCGGAGATTATTCCCCTGGATGTCCGGATCCTGGCAACGACCGCCTACGGGCTGGACGTGTTGAAGCACAAACGCAGCCTCATCCCCGAGTTCCTGACATGGTTCGGGGAGAATATCCTGCAAATTGAACGGCCAGCTACGCCAGACGCCGGATGAGTGTTTTCAGGGCGTTGAGGGCCGGCAGGGTGGACAGCAGTTCGCCGATGCGAAGCAGGGTGGGTGGAAGAAATTCCCCGAAACGCCGGGTGCCCGGCATGGCGCCCAAACGACCGTATGCGCCGGCCGCCTGCAACAAGCGTTGAACGGCGGCATACCGGTAGGCGGTTTCCGCCGTGTCCCCGGCTTGTGCGGTCTGTTCACACCAGTAGGTAAGCAGGGCGGTCTTCAGCGTTTCCGGCAATCGGGCATACGGATCTTCCAGTAGGGAGGCCAGATCATACAGGGCGGGGCCCATCCGCATTCCCTGGAAATCGATCAGGTAGATGCGATGGTTCCGGATGAGCAGGTTGGTGGACTGGAAATCCCGGTGTACCAGCACCCGCGGTTGAACCACCAGCCGGCGCATGATGGCATTCAAATCACGCCGGAGGGATGTCCGGTCGATCCTCGGAATGTCCGGCCTTGTTGCGACCGCATGGGTCAGGAAGAGATCGTGTTCCCACCGGTAGAGGGTGGACGTAAAGGCAGGGCAAAGGTCGAGGTGTTCGGAGCGGGCGGCTTTGGCCAGCCGGTGCAGACGAATCATGCCGTCGATGACCTGCCGGTAAGCGGATTCGACGGCCCGCATCCCTTTCGACTGGATGTGTGTCAGGAGATCGTTCCGGCCCAGGTCCTCCATCAATAACTCCCGGCTTGCCGGGTCGTGCCAGCGGATGCGGGGGACCGGTATGCCGTGGCGGTACAGGAACCGGGCGTTGGGGACAAACCGGGCGTTTTCCGGTCTTTCCAGGCTGTACTGGACATGGATGACCGATCCGCGGGGCGATCGGATGCGGGTGAAGACACGGGCTGAACCGCGGAGATCCAGTGGTTCGGCCCAACAACGGTCGGGGTTCACGTGCAGGCCGCGGCGGATCTGATCGGGCCAGGCGGGGTTCATGGCCTGCACGGGCAGGGCCATTACGCCCTTGAGCGTGCCCCGCACGTGGACTCCCGGGGCGAGCATGGAATCGATGATGCGGGAGGGAGCGGAAACGCGCGCCTGGTCCATGATGATGGACCGTTGAACGATGGATCCCTGACCCACCCGTGCCCCCGGGTGGATGGCGCTGGCGGTATCGGCCAGGACTCCGGGGCAGGTTTTTGCGAGATGCCTGCGCACGGCCTGAATGGACAGGTTGAAACGCTGTTCCTGCAGGGCCTGAATATGGGCGGTGCGGTATTGTCCGGGGTTTCCTATATCCGCCCAGAATGAGCCGGGGACGCATACGCCCCGGACCGGCCGCCCGGCTGACATGGCGTTCTCATAGGCCGTGATGATGGAACTGAAGGAGGCGTGGGGGATGCAGGCAAGGATTTCCGGTGCGACGAGGTGAAGGCCGCAGAAGGTGAATGAACCGGGCTGGTCGGGTGATCCGCCCCGGAAACGGCGGATGATGCCCTGTTCAACCTGTACGGTACGCGGGCCGGCCTGGTCGGTCATCCACAGGACTGCCGGTGCAGCATGCCGTGCCATGCATGACAGGAAGGGGTGCGGATCGAGATCCATGACGATATCGCCGTTGACGATCCAGAACGGGTTATTGTCGAAGAACCAGGCGGCGTGGCGGAGCGCCCCTCCCGTGCCGGCGATTTCAGGTTCGAAGGAGCAGGCAACCTGAAGCCCGAGCCGGCCGGCGTGTGTGCGAATGAAATCGTAAAGGGGCCCGGGGTGGTGGTGGAGATTGATGAGTACGTCCCGGACCCCCCAGGCGTGGAGCTGCCGGAGCAGTCGTTTGAGCACGGGTTCATTCCAGAATGGCACCAGGGGTTTGGGCAGGCACCGGGTGAGTGGATCGAGCCGGAACCCGAATCCCGCTGCGAGCACGACCGCTTTCCGTGGGCGTATCATGCGCGGGAGTATAGCAGGGCCCGGGTGCGGGCCGCGGTGAATGGCCGGAGGTCATGACGCCAGGCACGAACGATGTCCCGCGGGGATGATGATGCCCGGAGTTGGAGGCGAACCCGGTCGGTGGCGTAGAGCTTGTCGAAGAATTCCGGGCGTGTCCCCGGGGTGTTCCACATCCGCTTTTCCCCTGCCTGTTGTTCCAGTTCATGGAGGAGATGGATGCTCAGGGTGACCGGGCGGAAAACGGCTGGATTCGTCACCTGGATACGGATCCCGTCGAGGGTAAGGTCCTTGACCGGATCGCGGGCGGCGCGGTACCGGTAGGGGTAAAAGCGGACGCCGGGCAGGTGAATCCCGGTCAACCGGTTGATCAGGTGATCGGCGTTCAGCCAGGGGGCCCCCACGATGCGAAAGGGCAGGGTGGTGCCGCGCCCGATATCGACGGCCGGTAACGCTTCACTGAAGACGGTGGCCGTGTAGCAGATGGCGCTTTCCCAGGACAGGATTCCCTGGGAGGGCGGTATCCATGGCAGCCCGCCGGGATACTGCCAGCGGCGGCACCGGTGGGGGGTGAGGGGAATGACCGTGAGTTCCACCGGGATCTCCAGCGCCGGTTGCAGCCACCGGGCCAATTCACCCGGGGTCATGGCATGCAGCATGGGGGCCGGATAGGCGGCGACAAAACTTTCAAACGCCGGGTCCGTCAGGGGTCCGTCCGGAAGATGGGGCAGGGGAATGGGGCGATCGGTCACGATCACGCGCTTGCCCGAGGCGGCGGCCGCCCGCATCACGTTCAGCAGGGTGGCTCCGTAGGTGTAGGGGCGTGCCCCGATATCCTGCAGGTCGACAATGATCGTATGGATCTTTTTCATCATGGCGGAGGTGGGGACCCGCGTGGCGCCGTACAGGGAATAGACGGGTATTTTCCAGGTCGGATGACGTTCCACGCGGACGGGTTCCCCGGCGGTGGCCGTTCCGTAATAACCGTGTTCGGGACCAAACAAGGCCGCCACCCGGATGCCGGCATCCCGCAGGGCGATGGCGGATGGCGTACCGGTGGAGGTGACCGAGGCCGGATGTGCCAGGAGACCCACGGATTCCCCGGCGTTGAGCCAGCGGGCGGGATGGCGGGCCAACCGTTCGATGCCGGGGATCAGGGTCGACGTGTGCATGGAGTGATCACGCTATGCGTTGGGATGACCGGCATCAAGCTAGAAATCCAGGGCCCGCAGCCGCCGGACGCCGAGGACCAGGGGGATGATGGTGGCGGCACCCGTGGTGGCGAACAGCCAGAGAATCGTGATGGCCAGACCGATCTGGAAGCGCCAGCCGCTGATCCAGCCCAGGTTGTGCCAGTGCAGTATGGCGCCGACCGGCAGGATGACGGCGAGGAGGAGGAAGAGGCTGACGACCAGGTTGAGTGTGCCGCCGAATCCCGAGACGATGGCGGCGGGATTGCGTTGTTCCAGGTCGATATACACGGCGCCGATGCCGGTGGACAGGCCGGATATGGCGAACGCCAGGCAGCCTGCCAGGGAACACGCCAGCAGGGTGGTCAGGGGGTTGGCCGACAGCATGGAACTGGACAGCAGCATGAGGCCGATGCTCACCGGGACAAGCGCCAGCGAAGCGGTCCAGAACTTGGTCAGCAGGACCCGCTTCAGTGTGAGCGGGGACAGCCCCACGGTCCAGAAAGCCTGGCCTTCGAGGCTCAGTTGGGGGTAGACGAAGCGTGCGCCGAGCGAACACATCACGGCGCTGACGCTGAAGACGTTGAGGAAGGCGATCGTATTGCGCCAGGTATCGGGGAGCAGGTGATAGCGGAACGAGCGCAGGTTCGAAAAATAAAAGGCCAGGATGCCGAAGAATATCAGCGCTTGGGACCACTGCATGGGATCGCGTATGAACATGCGTATGTCCTTGAGGACCAGTCCGCGCACATCCGGACGGAGTATGGCCAGGATGCGTGACAGCCGGGGAAACAGCACCGCCCGGGTGTTGCCGCCCGAGGCGCTGGACTGCACCTCGTGCCAGGCCGGTTCAAACCAGACGCGGCCCAGTTCCTGCACCAGCAACAGGACCAGCATGCCGTTGGTGATGACCGCGGCGAGAAACATCATGCCGCGACCCCATTCCATCTTGGACATGGCCAGGATCCCCTCGGAAACCCACCACCCGGGCATCCAGCGGTTGGTGGCTAGGGCCAGTCCCGGCAGGAGGGCTGCCAGGTTGAACTGGAGCGTGGTGTCATCCTGGAGCGGGCGGACGGTCCGGATGGACCATGCCACGGCCAGGCAGGCGCCGACCAGCACCAGGATCAGCGTCGTCCGCAGGAGCCGCCGTGGGAACCACCGCACAAACGCGAGCGAAATCAGGATGCCGATACCCGACGCCATGCCCAGGTAGGGAATTGAGAAGAGCAGATTCCATAATCCGAACAGCGGGGAAAGGCCCTGGTGATAGGCATAGGCGGCAAGGAATGGAATCATGATGAAGAAAAACGCCCACGAACACAACACGGTGGTTTCCAGGAATTTCAGGGTGATGATGTCGTACAGGGGGACCGGATGACTCAGGAGAAACGGGACTTCGGGTGACCGGAAAAAGGTGGAGTAGGTGATGATCATGCTGGAGATGACGATCATGATGCCGACCCCGAGGAAGAACAGGGAGAACAACCGGTTGATGATCAGGGTGCCGGCGCCGCCCAGCGTGTTCAGGAAAATGAACCCCCGGAGAAACAGGATGAGCAGGGTCAGTTCGAATACCAGCGCGAACAGGGCGATAAACCAGACCTTGAGACGGGACTGTTGTTGCAGGACCCGCCACGTGTTGCGCCAGTGGCATCGTGTTTTTCCCGATAATGCACGCCAGGCCGACATGGGGGTTACTCCTGCGGGTTGGATGTGAGGCCCAGGAAACAGTCTTCCAGGTTCATGCCGCCATGATCCCGCTTGAGTTCCGCCAGGGTTCCCAGGGCGATCAGCCGTCCATCGTCAATGATGCCGATTTGGTCGGCGATATCCTCGGCCAGGGCCAGGATGTGGGTGGTCAGGAACACGGTCATACCGTTCCGGCAGGATTCGCGGAGCAGGTTCTTGATCAGGCGGATCGTGTAGGGGTCAAGGCCGATGAGTGGTTCATCGATGAACAGCACCTGGGGGTTATGCAGGAGTGTGGCGCAATAGATCAGGCGCTGGCGGAGCCCGTGCGAGAGGTCCTTGACCAGGGTGCTCCGGTAGGTGTCCAGGCTGAAACATTCGAACCAGCGGTTGATGGACAGCCGGGCTTCGGACAGGGGAATATGGAACAGGTCGGCGGTGAACTCGCAGAATTCCACCGTGGTCAGGCGGTCGTAGAGGAACGGCATGTCGGGGATATACCCGGTGATGGCTTTGGCTTCCTGGGCCTGGGTGCGGACATCGAACCCGTGTATGAGTGCCCGGCCGCGGCTGGGACGGAGGAGACCGGTCAGGATCTTGAGCGTGGTGGTTTTGCCGGCCCCGTTGGGGCCAAGGAAGCAGAACAGCTGGCCGGGGGGAACGTCCAGGCACAGATCGTAGAGTGCGGTTTTGGTCCCATAGTCCTTGCCCAGGTGTTCAATGTGGATCATGGCGGGTTTCCTTCCAGGATACGGATGCGCAGACGCCCGATCAGGCGGACGAGTTCCACCTGGCTGGCCATCTCGCCGGAGACCAGTGCCAGGTGGGTGGCGTCCACACGGCGTTGGCCCCACGTGGGGTCGGTTTCGATCCAGGCCCCGTCCGTGTAGAAGGCGGGCCAGGCGTGGTAGAAGAAGCGGTCTTCGTGGAACGCCAGGCCGACCTTGATGTCGGCGGGGATGCCGGCGGCGCGCGCCAGCCCGACGGCCAGGTAGGTATGTTCGTTGCAATCGCCGGCCAGGGTCTTGAGGATGTCCAGCGCCGACGGCATGGTGATGCGCATGGTCTTCTCCATGTTTTCGTGGACCCACCCGGTGATGGCATCCACGGCTTCAAGCGTGGATCGGGTTGAGCGGGTGATGGCGTCTGCCTGTTTGCGCATGGCGGGGTCATCGGCCTGGATAAAGGGTGTGGAGGCGGTTAGTGCGGCATCCGGGACGGGCAGGGGGGCGTGGGCCGGCAGATGGTCGCCGTGGTAGACGGTCAGTACGGATCCGGTCGGGCCGGTGGATTCCACCACCTGCCGTGACGAGGCGATGCGGGCCGGATCCAGGGTGACACCCTGGAGTTCCATCCGGATGGACGGCCGCTCCCGGGGAGCGGCCAGAATGCCATCCAGGGGGACCGCCATGCGGCGGATGAAGTCGGGCGCCGGGGTGTCGTCGCGCAAGGATGCAAAGGCTTCATCGGGGGTGCATTGTTCCATGGTCCAGAGCGGGGTGACCTGACGGATGGTCCGTCCGTCCTTGTCTATCCAGGTGGTGACCTCCATGCCGTTGACTTCGGAACGCAGGACGGTGGTGTGGTGGGACTGGTCCCCGATGGTGATGGTTTCGTTCCGGAGTGCGGAGACGAGGACCGGCAGGGTGCTGAGCGTGGCGGGGTCGAGTGCGCGGAAGGTCACGTGGTCGCCGGGCGCCATGCGGCGCAGCATCATCTCCGTCATGGGGGAAAAGATGACCACATCGTCGGGAATGGTGATACGGGTCCGGGATCGGGTGGAGTCGGAGCGGATGGTCACGTCGAACTGGTTGTCCTGGAACCGCCGCCCCAGGACATTGATCCGGTAGCCTTGAGCGGACAATTCGAAGGTGAATTCATGGAGGTGGTTCAGGGCATCGAGTGCGGCCGTGGATTCGACGGAAAGGGTGCGTGATTCGCCGAGGAGGGTCATGCGCATGAGCATGCGGTTGTTGATTTCGAGATGACGGACCGGGTTGGACTGGTTGATTTCGAAATTGGTATGGCTGTAGCCGATGGGGACGCCGTCGTGAATCAGCCGCATCCAGGAGTCCGACAGGAGGACGGAGCCGGAAACCAGGCTGCGGTAGCCGCGCAGGGTGTGGGCAAAATATTCGACCAGCAGTTCGCGACGTGCCAGCAAGGCCATGGCCGCCAGCCAGGAGACGATGACCACGATTCTGAAGGCAGGCCGTTTCACGGCGATTGAAGGGCGGCCAGCGCCGATTCCACCTGGTTCAGCTCTTTTTCCATTTCCTGGACGCGCGGGTCGGACGGTGAAGCGGCCGGAGCGTTGCCGGCCTGCCAGGCAGCATAGGGTTTGCGGGCTTTCTGGTATTGCTGTTCGATGCCGACCTGCTCAAGTTTCAGCTGGCGCAGCTGGTCGTGCAGCTTCATCCGTTCGTCGCCGGTGGCGTCGTCGAACTGTTTGTTGAGCGCCTCGGCCTTTTTCCGGAAGCGGTTGTACGCCGTGCGGGCGGCTTCGTATGCCTTGGCATGGGGATTGGCGGTATTGATGGTGGCGGACTGGGTCTGGCGCAAGGCGGCGATGCGGATCCTGATCTGCGCCCGCCGGGAGACCAGGCGGATGCGTTCAGGATCGGCTGTTTCCGGTTTGCCTGGGGTCAGGGCGAGTTCGCGAGCCTGTACGTAGAATGGCGGTTTGAAGGCCGGCCCGTTGGTCCAGACCCGGCTACAGATGGCGTAGGTGCCCTGGCTGGCCGTCCGGATTTCCTGCACGATGACCACGGCACCGGCGGGAAGCTTGCCGATGGACTGGCCGCCATGGTTGAGTACCACCGCACCGGGAACCGTGACCACGCCCCACTGGGTGGCGCCGGACAGGGCGGTCTTGCGGAGTGCCAGCAGGTCGGTGTCGCGTGGCCAGCGTTTGAGCCCGGCAACGGCTTGTTCCAGGGCGGCATCGAACTGCTTGCCGGCCAGCAGGTCCGAGACGGTTTTCCGGCATTCGACCAGGGCTGGTTCCGGTTCGGATGGCGCTGAGTCCAGGGCCGGGGTGGTGGTCTCGGAAGCATCCGGTGTTGCGGGGATGGCTTCGCGTATCACCTCCGACGCCCGTTCCAAGGGAACGGCGACAAGTGCCCGGGCTGTCTCCAGCGCCTGTTCGCGGGATTCAAACGTGCGGTAGGCCCATCCTCCGCCGAAATGGAAGGCCAGGGTTCCGACCACGCCGACCACGATGAACCGCGACAGGAATTTAATCCAGGCTTGTGTCATGTGTCCTTGTCATGCGGGTGATTATTCCCGTGATCGTATCATGCCGACAACCGCCAGAAAGCCCACGGCCATCCCGAAAATCATGTAGGCGAAAACATACGATTGTTTCTGGTCGGAAAAGAACATCCATCCCCACCGGTAGGCAAACACATAAGCGGTCATCAGCCCGGTGCGATTGAAACGGAACAGGAGGCAACTGGTGAGGAGCAGGAGCAGGATGGAGACCTCGGTGACCGGCAAGGTGATGTTCGCGTTTCGGATCAAGTCAAGTATCTGGCTCAACATGGCAGGCCTCCCAATTGGTGAACCTTAAGGATAACGGGATCAGGGGGAGGAATCAAGCATCGGAACCGTGGTGGCCGGGCGCCGGAAGGGGACGGGAGGCAACCGGTACTGGCGGCTGATCCGGTTATCCGCCTCGGCGCGTTTTTCAACATCGAGCACCAGTTCGGTTTCGATCCCCTGGAGTCGGACCCGGTGGATGACGCGATCCCGGTCCTGGATGGTGAATACGTCGCCGATATTCCGGACCGGTTGGCCGTTGATGTGGGTGATGATGGCATCGGCGATGTTTTCATAGCCCTGGTTGACCGGGTCCGGGAGGACCCGTGAAAGGATGACGACCCGTTGACCCGGGAAATCCGGCTTGTTTCTGCGGAACAGGTAGGTGTGAACCAGGCGCGGGTCCGTATCGCGTATCCAGGTGGGCCCCTGCGACTGGAGATATCGGCCGGTCAGTTCCCGGATGACCAGTCCGCCGGTGATCAGAAAGGGTTCCGGTTCCGCTTCCAGGTTTTCAGGAATCAGGTTATCGGTGTCCTGCCGTCGTGCCGGGGTGAGCGGGAGATCCTGCTCGACCGCCTGGCGGACGATGCGCAGGCGTATCGGGCTGTCGGGTTTGCGTGGCGACCGGATCAGGTGGGAGAATTCCAGGCGGCCCAGTACCGGGTCATGGTAAAAGCCCAGTTCATCGATGGGGTGGCCATCGATTGACAGGATCACGTCGTGTGGCTTGAGGACCGATTCAGCCGCGGAACCGGGCAGGCAGTCGAGTACCAGGATGCCGGACGCCGGAGCTGTGACGCCGAGGTAGCGGCGCTTGGCGGGGTCGATCAGGGGCGTCCATTCGATGCCGACCGACGGGAAACCGTGATAAGGCGGGGTGAGAACATCCTCCACGTAGCGCCGGATGGTATCGGCGGGCAGAACCGTGGCATTCCGAGCGGTTGGATCGTAGGCCAGGATCATGCCGGCGAGTCCCTGGCCGCGGAAAACCGGGACCCCGTCGCCGTTGACATACCGGGAAACCTGGAGGGTTACCAGCAGGTCGGCCTGATTACCGGAAGGAAGGGGTTGAACGGCGCTGCGCAGGTAGATGCCGGTCCCGGTCTCGATGTTGCCGGTTTCATCGCATTGGACGATGATGGTGTTGCCGGTGACGGCGGTGAGCGGTTCAAATGCCAGCCGGTCGAGCGGGGGGAGTGCATGGGGCTCCTGCAATTCGAGCAAGGCCAGCCCCACGTGCGGATCACGGTGGCGGACAACGGCCTGGTAGTGGGATCCGGACCGGGGCGGAAGCAGGTAGACCACCTGGGCGTTGCGGACGATCCGTTCAGGGGCAATCAGGCGGGTGGCATCCAGCCGGATCGCATACCCGGCACGGGTGCCCGGCTGGAGGCGCAGCCACGGCATGGTGGGATCGGTTTCCGAGAAGGAGACCGCCATGCGGATGACCCGGTCGGTGATGTCGGCAGCCTGGCTGTCGACCCGGAACAGGGGCAGGCAGGTGACCGTCAACAGGATGCCGAGTATCCGGCGTGTGGTCATGGGGCCTCCGGATCGGGAAGTTCATAGGAACTTGCGATTTCCGTTTCGGCTTTTCGGACCTCATCAGCCGGCAGGACCATCCAATCCTGCAGACCGGCAAACTGTATGATGTGGAACCCGTTGGTGGGCGATTCCAGGGCCTGCCGGAGGTCCGCAAGGTTCCGGACCGGGTGTCCGTTGGCGCCGGTCACGATGCCATGTCGGAATCCGTGGCAGTGGGTATTGACCGGATGGGGCAGGATGTTGGACAGCACCACAAACTCGTCGAACTGTTTATAGAGGTTATCCATCTTGGCATACTGGGAAAAATACAGCCATTGTGCGGCATAACGGTCGGACCAGTCCCGTCCCAGCAGGGTAAAGTGGTTCCGGGTCAGGACCGTGAACACCAGGCCGGCCATCATGACGCATTCGGGTGTCTGGTCGTAGCGGGTACGGAAGATGAAGGGGTCATCCGGCACGGAGAGCGGAACCTCAACCGTGATGCGTTGCATGTCGCGCCACACCTCGAACCGTACGGTTGTTCCGTGTTGTTTCAATTCGATGATTTCGTGGAAATCGACCGAATTGCCGTTCATCAGTACCGTACCATCATCCTGGATCGGATGGTCATCGATGGTCAACAGGACATCCCGGGCGTTGAGTCGTCCGTAGGCATTGCCGTAGGGATCGACATACATCACCACCGGCCCGTTGTCCGTGGCGGGAAGTTGCAGGGCTTTCATCAAGGCCTCATTGCGCCGGCTGAAACAAAGCGCACCCAATTCGGGATACCCGTGGTATTGATCATCCTGCATATCTTCCAGGAACCGGCGCACCACGGGGACGGGGATGACATACCCGATGTTCTCCGCCATTTCGAGGCCCTGGAAGGCCACTCCAACCACCTGTTTCCGGAAGATCACTGGTCCCCCGCTGTTTCCCGGGTTGATGGCGGCGTCCACCTGCATCACCAGGTGTTGATCGACCCCGCTGTGAACATAGACCCCGTAATCGAGGCGTGACACCACGCCGCGGGTGATCGACAGGCGGTCTCCACCCAGTGGATAGCCGTAGACCGTGACTTCATCGTTGAGGGTCGGCATGGATTCCGCGATGGGTAGATGGCTCATGGACTCGAAAAAGACGGGATCGTCCACGGTCAGCAGGGCAAGGTCGCAGTCATGGGCGACGGCCGCCACCCGGGCGGGCCAGAGCCGGCTGTCGCCGTCTTTCTGGACTTGTATCTGGCTGGCATCCGAAATGATGTGCGCGTTGGTGAGGATGCGCCGCCCGGCGATCAGGAATCCGGTTCCGGTTCCGCCCCCGGGCCGGCCACCCTGCCAGGGCATGCGGTAATCCGGCCGTTGGATGGTTACGTAGACCTTCACGACCGATTGGCGGATATGTGTGATCTGGGCCTGGCGGAAGGAGAGCGCCTTTTCGTTGCCGCATCCGGCGGGGAACAGCAGGCATAGACCGGCCGCCATCATGGCGAGGGTTGCGATCACCCCGCGACGGGGCATGTGTTCATGATTCGGATGGCCGTTATGCGGTGACATGTTAGAAGGTGAAGGTAGCCAGGATACGGTAATCCAGGTGCTTGGTATCGAAATCCTGCAGTTGATCCAGTTTGGGTGTGGCGTAAAACGTGGACAGGTCAAGACTGAGACTGCGCCCCAAGGGTATGTTGAGTCCGAGCATGATCTGCCAGAGGGTTCCGGCCCAGTCATGTTCACCCTCCGCATCCCACACATGGTGATTGTAGACGCCGACGCCCATCTGCCAGGCAGACTGCTTGTAAACGAGGTTGATCTCCGGGGTGACGGCATAATCCAGGCCGTTGGTGCCGTCGATGCGGGGGAGGTAATTGACCGCGAGCTGCCAGAAGGCATTGTTTTCATGGAACTCATAGGCCAGGACAGCGGCACCTTCGTCGGATGTGACGGGAATGCCGCGGACGGGAGCTTCGTCGCGGGCTGCATACAGGCGGGCGCCGGCTCCCCAGCGTGAATTGCCGGATCCGGTTTTCCTGGAACTCCGTCTCGGTGCGGCGAACAGGTCGTTGGTGACCATGCCCAGGACCAGGCCCACCAACAGGAACAGGTGTTTATTGATCATGCCGTATTGTGGAACGAATGAGCATTACTTCAAGTTCTTTCAGCCCGGTTCCAAAGTTTTATTGATCGGGACAGACGCTTGGGATACGGTTTGTCCTTCTGTTTTGCCTACTGTTAAGGATGGACTATGTTTCAACCGGTATCGAATAAGGCGGATTTTGCACGGGTCGAGGCGGAGATTCTCGCCTTCTGGGAACAGCATCGTGTTTTTGAGCGGTCTTTGGAACAGCGGAAGGGGTCCCCGGAATACGTGTTTTATGACGGGCCACCGTTCGCCACCGGGTTGCCGCATTACGGACATCTCCTCGCCGGCACCATCAAGGATATTGTCCCGCGCTATCAGACCATGCGGGGCCATTCCGTTGACCGGCGGTTCGGATGGGATTGCCATGGCCTGCCGGTGGAATACGAGGTGGAGCAGGACCTGAAGATATCCGGCAAGACCGAGATCGAGAAACTCGGCGTGGATGTGTTCAACGAGCGGTGCCGGAGCATTGTCCTCCGGTATACGCGGGAATGGCGGCAGGTGGTCACCCGCATGGGCCGGTGGGTGGATTTCGACCGGGACTACAAGACGATGGATCCATCCTTCATGGAGTCCATCTGGTGGGTGTTCAAGTCCCTGTGGGAAAAGGGACTGGTATACGAGGGCAACAAGATCCTGCCGTATTGTACCCGGTGTGCCACGCCGCTGTCGAATTTCGAGACGAACCAGGGATATATCGATGTCCGGGACCCGGCAATCACCATCCGTTTTGCCGTGAAGGGGGAGCCGGGCACCTACCTGCTGGCGTGGACGACCACGCCCTGGACCCTGCCATCCAACCTGGCATTGGCGGTTGGGCCGGATATCCGTTATGCGCGCGTGGAGGAACCGGAAGGCGTGTATTACCTGGCGGAGAGCCGGGTGCCTGCCTATTACCGCGATGCCTCGGCGTACCGGTCCATCCGGTACGTGCAGGGGTCGGAACTGGTCGGCCTGGAGTATGAACCGTTGTTCCCGTATTTTGCCGGGGAGTCCGCCCGGGGAGCCTTCCGGGTGATGGCGGCGGATTTTGTCTCCACGGAAGACGGTACCGGGATTGTGCATATTGCGCCCGGATTCGGCGAGGACGATTACCAGTTGGGCCGCAAGGCCGGGTTGACCGCGGTCTGTCCGGTGGATGCGGAGGGGCGTTTCACGCCCGCGGTGCCCGATTATGAAGGCCGCCATGTCAAGGAGACCGATGCCGATATCATGGCGCGCCTCAAGCGGGAACGGAAACTGGTTCACCGGGCCGAGATTACGCACAGCTATCCCCACTGCTGGCGTTGCGATACGCCGTTGATTTACCGGGCCATATCCACCTGGTTCGTACGGGTTGAATCGTTGAAGGAACGGCTGATCCGTGCCAACGCCGAAATCCACTGGATGCCGGAGCACCTGAAGGACGGCCGGTTCGGAAAGTGGCTGGAAGGCGCCCGCGACTGGGCCATTTCGCGCAACCGCTACTGGGGCACTCCGCTTCCGGTTTGGCGAAGTGAGGACGGGAAGGAAACCGTCTGTATCGGGTCCATCCAGGAACTTGAACAGCGGTCCGGACGGAAGGTGACCGACCTGCACAAGCATCACGTGGACGATATCCGTATCCCGTCCGCCTCCGGGCATGGCGAGTTGAAACGCATTCCGGAAGTGCTGGACTGCTGGTTCGAAAGCGGCGCCATGCCGTATGCCCAGGCCCATTATCCCTTTGAGAACAAGGCCCACTTCGAGGCCCATTTCCCGGCGGATTTCATTGCCGAGGGACTGGACCAGACCCGTGGGTGGTTCTACACGCTGATGGTGCTGTCGGTGGCGCTTTTTGACAAGCCCGCCTTCCGGAACGTGGTGGTCAATGGCCTGGTGCTGGCGGCGGATGGTCGCAAGATGAGCAAGCGGCTCAAGAACTATCCCGATCCGGCCTACATGATCGAGACCTACGGGGCGGATGCGCTCCGGCTGTACCTGGTCAATTCGCCGGTGGTCCGCGCCGAGGATCTGCGTTTTTCGGAAGAGGGGGTCAAGCACCTGTTGCGCCATATCCTGATTCCCCTCTGGAACGCCTACAGTTTCCTGGTCACCTATGCCAACGTGGATGGCTGGTCTCCGTCGCCGCGGACGGCAACACCGGAACCCAGCCCCAATGTGCTGGACCGTTGGATCGCGAGCACCCTGTCGACGCTGGTGCGGGATGTCACGCAGGCCATGGATGCCTATGACCTCCAGCGGGCGGTCCGGCCGTTTGTCGATTTCGTGGACAACCTGACCAACTGGTACATCCGGCGGAGCCGGCGGCGGTTCTGGAAATCCCAGGACGATGCCGACAAGGCCTATGCCTACCGGACCCTGCATCATGTCCTGCTGGAATGGAGCCGGGTGGCGGCGCCGTTCATTCCGTTCATCAGCGAGACGATTTACCGCAACCTGCGGACATCCGACCTGCCGGAGTCGGTGCACCTGTGCGATTTCCCGGTATACGATGCCGCGGCCCGTGATGAGGTGCTGGAAGCCGAGATGGCGGATGCCATGACCGTGGTGCGGCTGGGGCGCCTGTTGCGGACCGAGCACAACCTGAAGGTGCGGCAGCCGCTGGCGGTCCTGCACGTGGTGTCGCGTGATCCGGCCGTGCTGGAACGGTTGCAGCGGTATGAAGAGGTGATCCGGGAAGAGCTGAACGTCAAGGCGGTGGATTACAGCCGCCGTGAGTCGGTGTTTGCCGACCTGTCGGCAAAGGCCGACTTCAAGGTGCTGGGCCCACGCCTGGGACCCCGCATGAAGGTGGCGGCCGGGCAGATCGCCAAGTTCAGCGGTGAACTCCTGGACCGCCTGGTCAACGGGGAATCCCTGCCGGTGGTGCTGGATGGTTCCGAGGTGATGATCGGATCGTCGGATGTGGTCATTCACCGGAGCCCGAAGGCGGGGGTCGTGGTGGCGGCTGAAGGGGCGTTTGTCGTGGCCCTGGAAACCGCCCTGACGGATGCGCTGATCGCGGAAGGCATGGCTCGTGAATTGGTCAACAAGATCCAGTCCATACGCAAGACGCTGGACCTTGACGTGACCTGCAGGATCCGCGTGCAGGTGGCGACGGATGACGCCGTTGAATCGGCGGTGCGTGTGCATCGTGAAACGATCGAGTCGGAAGTGCTGGCGATCGGGCTTGACCTGCTGAAGTCGGTGGAAGGTGGGGAGGACTGGTCATTGAACGGTCATCCCTGCTCGGTCCGGGTTGAACCGCAAACGGCCTGATCGCCGGTCAGGTTTGCCAGGCGGTTCCGAATGGCATGGGGGACAGGCCGAACCGCTGCGCGAGCGTCTGGGCAATATCAAAAAACCCGTTTCGCAGTCCCAGTGACTGGCCGGTCCGGCGTGGCGTATACACCAGCAGGGGGACCCATTCACGGGTGTGGTCGGTGCCGGTAAAGGTGGGATCGTTGCCATGATCGGCGGTTACCATGATGCAATCGCCGGGCTGGCAGCCTGATGCAAGCTGCCCCAGGAACCGGTCGGCTTCCACCAGGGCTCCGGCATAGCCGGACGGATCGCGGCGATGGCCGAATCGCATGTCGAAATCGATCAGGTTGACGAACACCAGTCCTTCCGCGGTCTTGCGTGCGCAATCCAGGGTTGCGGCAATGGCGTCTTTGCTGGTTTCCGAGTGAATGGAGCGGGTGATACCCTGGCCGGCAAATATATCGTCCAGTTTGCCGATGGTGATCACTTCCCGGCCGGATTCCTTGAGCCGGTCCAGAATGGTGGGGCCGGGCAGGGGAAAGGAGAAATCCCTCCGGTTTGTGGTGCGCTTGAAGGTTCCGGGATTGCCGGTGAAGGGGCGTGCGATCACGCGCCCCACGCGGTAGGGGTCGCACAGCCGGCGTGCGATGGCACAGCCGGCATACAACGTATCCAACGGGATGACGGACTCATGGGCGGCAATCTGGAATACCGAATCCGCGCTGGTATACACAATCCAGGCGCCGGTCTGCATGTGTTCCGTGCCCCGTTCTTCGATGATGCGGGTTCCGCTGGCGGCCCGGTTTCCGATGATGGGTCTTCCGGTCTGGCGGATGAAGTCATCCAGGAGGGGGACGGGAAAGGATGGAGGTCCCGGCGGGAAAACATGGAATCCATCCTTGAGCCACAACCCGGCGATTTCCCAGTGGCCGGTGGTGGTATCCTTGCCTTTGGATCGTTCCCGCATGGCGCCATAGGATGCGGCGGGTGAGGGGACGGGTGGGACCCCTTGTATGGTTTTGCCGCCGGGGATCAGGGCCGGGATGCAGCCGAGTCCCCATCGTTGGAGGACCGGCAGGGAGAGCCCTCCAACGGCAGCGGCCGTATGGGCCAGAGTATTGCTGCCGGAATCGCCATAGTCGGCGGCATCGGGTGCCTGTCCGATACCCACAGAGTCGAGCACTATGAGAAACACGCGCATGTATTCAGCGTAGGTAGGGGGATGAAGTCCCGCAAGCGAAAAGCAATCCCGGCGTGGGTGCATCGAGTTTGCGTTTTTCTGCTTGCGGGACATTTCCCGTTGGCGGCATGATGCATCCATATGGAGGCGAAATACTGGCACTTGGAGTCGGATCAAACGGTGCAATGCCGGTTGTGTCCGCATGCCTGCCGGATTGCCCCGGGCCGGACCGGGCGTTGCGGTGTGCGCCGTGCCGTCGACGGGCGACTGGTGGCCGAAGGGTATGGCATGATCTCGTCGGCGCATCTGGATCCGGTTGAAAAGAAGCCCCTGTATCATTTTCATCCCGGCAGCACGATTTTCAGCATTGGCGGATGGGGATGCAACCTGACCTGCCAGTGTTGCCAGAACTGGAACATTTCGCAGCGGGGTGTTGACCAGGGGAACGTGGTGTTGCCGGATCATGTGGCATCGGAAGCCCGGCAGTGCGGAGCCGTCGGCGTGGCGTATACATACAATGAGCCGTTGATCGGATATGAATATGTATTCGATTGTGCCCGTGCGGTACGTGCGGCGGGGCTGGTCAATGTCCTGGTGACCAACGGCTTTGTCGCGTTGGATCCGTTGAATGAGCTGATCCCCTGGGTGAACGCCATGAACATCGATCTCAAATCGATGGACGACGCCTATTACCGTCGTTTCTGTGGTGCCCGGCTTCAACCGGTGCTGGATTGCATTGTCCGTTCCTGCGAAGCGGGGATCCATGTTGAGCTGACAACCCTCGTGATAACGGGCATCAACGATACGGACGATCATTTCAGGCGGCTGGCTGACTGGGTGGCGGAACATGCCGGCAGACGGGTACCGCTGCATCTCAGCGCCTACCATCCGGATTACCGGATGACGGAGCCCCGGACCCCTTCGGAGACCCTCGAACGGGGTTACCGGATATGCCGGGAACGGTTGTCGTACGTGTACCTGGGCAATGTGAGGGGACCGGTGGGGTGCGACACGGTTTGTCCGGATTGTGCAACTCCCTGGGTCCGACGCAGCGGATACACGGTGCAGTGTGAGCCGTTTCGGGAGCGTGCCTGTCCGGGATGCGGCCGGCCGGTCGATTTGGTGATCTAAGCCGTCAGGCGCTTACTCGTCCAAGCGGGCGGCGGCTTCCTCGATCCGTTTGGCCGTAAGGTCCTCGAACTTGCCCATGGCCAGAACGTGGTCACACCATTCGGTAAACAGGGATCCGGCGCGGTACCGGTCCAGGGTGGCCATAACCTGCGGGCGGATCGTCTGGGCGGAGGCAAAGTCACCGGGTTCGCGTTTTTCGGCATATAACAGGAGATACCCGGTTTCGGTTTCCAGCGGTTCGGACACGGCCCCCTGGTCGAGGGAAACCAGCGCCGGGGCGATCAAGTCCGCATGCTCAAAATCGTCTGGGATACCGCCGAACACACTGCAGGTCAGCGAGGTGACGACGTTCAGCTTGGCGGTCTTGATTGCTTTTTCGAGGGGTTGTTTCGCCGTCAGGGAGTCCATTAATGCCTGGCGGGTCGTGGTGGCCTTGTCCATCAATGCCTGGGCCTGCAGGTTGGTGGTGGCGTACGGCATGACCCGATCGATGATATTGCTGAATGCCGGCAGGTGCGGTGGGTGGATGACCGTTTTGGCCAGCACATATACGGCATTGGATCCGACCGTTGCATCGCTGAAACTCCGGTCGGGAACGTCGGGCATCAGGCTGAAGGCGGCGGCGTTGAAATCGGGGCCAACCGCCAGGCCCTCCACGGGTTCGTTCAGGGTGAAGAACGAGGAGGTTGAGACCGTGAGTGCCTTTTCACGGGTTACCGTATCGAAGGCGTCGGCGGATCGTGAGCGGTCCAGTATTTCCTGAACCAGGTCGGCGGCCAGGTTCTTCGCTTCGCGTACGGCGGCATGATGCAGGATTTCCGATCGGATCTGATCCTTGACAGTTTCCAGGGGAACCGGGATGGAAAGGCCGTTGGTATCGGTCTCGCTGAACCGCTCCATGTTGAGGCTGTAATAATCCAGGATGGTGTCTTCCGTTATGAAGTCGGTATTGGTGGGGGTTATGACCGGATATGCCACGTAGGCCACCTGACGGCTTTCGGGCACGGCAAACCAGTTGGTGTGAGCCGTATAAAAGGATTCGGCCTCCTCGCGGCTGGCGGTTTTCTTCTTGAGGGATTTATCCGGCTCAACCGCGAAGACCGTGATGGTGAACTGGTCGGTGAGCGAGGCGATACGACGTTCCATTTCCTCCGGGGTGATCCAGACACTGGTTTCAATCAAGCTCCGCATTTTCTGGATGATGAGCTGTTCGTGGAGATAATCCTCAAATGTTTCGGCGGTTACGCGGAGCTGGTTTTCCAGGAGCCCCTGGTAGAGGCGGGGACTGAATTGACCGTTTTCCTGGAAACTGCGGTCCTGTTGAATCACATCACGGAGTTCGTCTTTACCAATGGTGATCCCGAATTGCCGGGCCATTTCCAATGCGGCGATACGGCGCCAGGTTGCCTGTCGGAGCTGCTGGAGATCGCTTTCGTCCGGATTCTGCAACTGCCGCATATCCATCTCGTAATACCGGGCCCGCATGAAGTCGTTCGGGCTGATAAAACGGTCGAACAGGCGTCCCTCGGCGGTGGCGGCATCTCCCCTGGCCTGGGAGCAGCCACCGGCACCGAGTTCCAGTCCGGTTCCAATAAACGACACGCTGATGATGATGGCGAAAACGGCCCACAGCGTGCGGTTGCGAATGATGGCGTTGAATCGTGTAATCAGCATAAGGGTTCCTATAAAAAAGCCTCCGGGAAGCTAACTTCCCGGAGGCTGATAGTCCAGAATAAAACGGGCAGGTTATGGATTTCCAACCGGAGTGGGTGTCGGAGCATCGCCCCCGTCGTCATCATCCTCATCGGGTTGGGTCGTTGTCGTGGTTGTGCCGTTACCCGTGGTGTCTCCGCCATCTCCGGCATTCTCTGCATCTTCCAGCGGGATGGTGGTTGTGGTGGTGGTGACGGTGGTTGTCGGGGTGGGGGGCAGGTAAGATCCGTCTTCGCCGTTCTCGCCTTCAGCTTCCGGGTCCGGATCAGGCGTCGGATCGCCCTCGCCCAATGCCTGGGTGAAGGTGAAGTTTTCCGTGGCGGAACCGTCCGGGCCGAGGATCACGATCGTGATGATGATCGTTTTGCCGTCCTGTGCCATTTTCCGCCAGATCTTGATTTCGCAATCCTTTTTTGCCTCAATGATCTTCTCATTCTTGTTGGCGTCAAACACGTGGATGTTGAAATCCCCCATGATGTTGCGGATCTTGATGTAGGAAAGATCGAGGTTGCCGACCACGGATACGCCGTCATCATTTTCCATGATGGGGATATTGAAATCGACTCCGTTGATCTTGATTTTGCCGTCACGGCAGATGATCACCACGGCATGCATGTCCTCGCGGACGCCGGCGCGGACATTGAATTTGCAGCCGATAGCGCCACAGATGGCCGTGGCGGTTTGTACGTTCAAGTCGTTGGTTTCGTGGAATTTCTCATCCAGGGTAACTTCCACTTCACCTTCTGTCAGTTTGATGGTCTTCAGTTTCTGGTTCGTGGTGTCCTCAAGAATGGCGAGGTGTGCGTTGGCAAGAACGCGGCATTCATTGCCTTCCGAGAAGCGGATGACCGCCGTTGAGCGGCGCCCCGTCTTGACAACCGAACCATAGGCATAAGCCTTGTTGGGTTCAGCCGGCGAGAAATTGCTTTCGCCAACCGGTTGTACCAGGCATTCGCCTTCAATGGAAACGATTTGGAAGAGTGGTTCAAATGGCGCGGCCAAGGCTGTTACGGCGAGTAACAGGCATGTGATCGCAACCCATCCGGTCCAGCGGGATATAGAATTCATGGTGTTATCTCCCATTCCACTAATCAACCTGTACAACATGGTCCATGTGAAAGAAAATATCCTTAATACACCAACTATACTAATCGGACGGTAACACGGTGTCAAGCAAGGCCATGGATTTTTTACAGCCTTCCAGGCGGGTACGGGCGCTGCCGGTACGCGTAAAGAGTTTGATGTGCATGGCTTTGGATGGTATGATCAGGGTATGTGTTCGAGGGTTTACAGGGCTGACGTATGCGGGCTTGTTGCCGCCATGTT